>Ga0105050_10000054_pt1 | contig 130573 bp, 120 predicted proteins | sample FRY01_FD_78088 | JGI IMG/M metagenome (GOLD analysis project Ga0105050, IMG submission 78088) | Freshwater microbial communities from Lake Fryxell liftoff mats and glacier meltwater in Antarctica - FRY-01 | ecosystem: Environmental > Aquatic > Freshwater > Ice > Glacier meltwater ... | reverse complement strand
TGCGCCCATGCTGGGCGCACAAGTGAAAAACCGCCACCCAGCAAACTGAGTGGCGGTTTTTTGATCACTGGTCGGGACGGTAGGATTCGAACCTACGACCCTCTGCTCCCAAAGCAGATGCGCTACCAGGCTGCGCTACGCCCCGAAGAGCAGAACTATAGCAGATTCCTGACCATTACTTCGTCGACAACAACTCAACGAGCTCCTCATGCATCGAAATTGGGGTGCCGCGCCCAATCATTCGTACAAATTCGCCATCAGGCTGCTGAGTCCAAGCACGCGTATTGTCTTTAAAGGCCAATGTGAAGGCTTCTTTGATGACACGGCGTTTTAGTGCCGAATCCAATACTGGGAAGGCCAGTTCAACGCGCCGGAAAAAATTTCGGTCCATCCAGTCAGCCGAAGACAAATAAACCTTTTCTTCACCTTGGGCGTAAAAATAAAAAACCCTCGAATGCTCTAAAAATCGGCCAATAATGGAACGCACACGAATGTTTTCTGACTGACCTGGCACCCCTGCTCGCAAGGCGCAAACGCCACGAATCACCAAATCCACCTTAACGCCGGCTTGACTTGCAGCATAGAGCTCAGTGATGATTTTGGGTTCGAGCAGGGAATTCATCTTGGCCATGATGATGGCTTTTTTTCCTGCTTTGGCCGCAGCCGTTTCAGCTCGGATCAGTTCAATCATCGAGTCATGCAAACTGAACGGTGATTGCAAGAGCCATTTCAGCTGGCGACGGGCCCCTAGGCCCGTGAGCTGAGAAAACACTTTATCCATGTCCTCACAAACTTCAGGATGGGCTGTCATCACGCCAAAATCGGTATAAAGCATGGCGGTACGTGGATGGTAGTTGCCAGTGCCCAAATGACCGTAACGTCGAATACCGCCCTTTTCACGGCGCAACGCCAACAACATCTTGGCGTGCGTTTTATGCCCAACAACGCCATACACCACGTGCGCACCCACCTCTTCTAAGCGCGCTGCCCAGTTGATATTGGTCTGTTCATCAAAGCGCGCCATCAGCTCAACCACCACCGTCACTTCTTTGCCCGCACGAGCCGCTGCAAGCAAAAGCTCCATCAGTTTGGAGTCTTCGCCAGTACGATAAATCGTCTGTTTGATGGCCACAACCGCAGGATCCGTGGCCGCAGCGGTTAAGAAATCAATCACTGGCTGAAAGGACTGATAGGGATGGTGTAACAACTGATCGGACTGGGCAATCAACTCAAAAATGGCTTCAGGGCGGTTTGGCAGTTTGGCAAATGCCTTGGGTACTGGCCCCCTGAACTCGGGAAACAGCAAGTCCGGCCGGTCCACCGTCTGACAAATCTGCATCAGCCGAGCGACATTAGCGGGACCATTGACCCGGTAGGTGTCTTCGGCGGTGAGATCAAATTCTTTTTGCAGCAAATGCTCGATGTGTACTGGTGTCAACTGGTCGATTTCCAATCTCACCGCCGAACCAAAATTACGTTGTGACAACTCGCCTTGCAAAGCCAAGCGCAGATTGGTGACTTCCTCTTCATCGACGAACAAATCACTGTTACGCGTCACGCGCCACTGAAACACCCCGAGCGCTTCCATGCCTGGAAACAACTCGCCCGCAAAAGCGCGAAGCAAGGACGTCAATAAAATAAAACCATCTGGCAAACCCGACACTTCTGGCGGCATGTGTACGATGCGCGGCAATGCTCGCGGCGCTTGCACCACGGCAATTGACGCTCGACGCCCGAAGGCATCTTCACCAGCCAGCGGCACAATGAAGTTCAAGCTCTTGTTCAGTACCCTTGGAAAAGGATGGGCTGGATCCAGCGCAATGGGCGTCAGTAACGGCATCATTTCCGTCACAAAGAGTTCATGTGCCCAAGCCCGCTGCTGATCGTCCCACTCAGAGGCATGGTGGACATAAATACCCTCGGCACGCAAGCTCGGCAGCAACTGCTCATTGAGTAAGGCATAAAGACGTTTAACCAGGTCGTGCACTTGCTGCTGCACATGGCTTAACGCTTGCGCCGCCGTCAAACCATCAGGCCCTCGTAGAGTGGGATGCAAGCGGTATTGCTCTTTTAAGCTAGAGACGCGAATTTCGAAAAACTCATCTAAATTCGATCCAACAATGCAGACGTACCGCAAGCGCTCCAACAACGGCGTGGCGGTTGCTTCAGCCATGGCCAAAACCCTTTCATTGAACTGGAGCAGTGAGAGCTCCCGGTTCACAAAAGAAGGGCCTGAGAGGATCGATTTCAGCGCTGGCTTTGGTGTTGCCTTTGGTGTTGCCTTTGGTGTTGGCTTAGCGGCTGTCTGTGCGACCAGTCTCGTCACTTCTTTAGCAACCGGACGGCGGACACCCTTCGTCGCGGACTGGGTTGCCGGCTTGGGCGCTGGCTTGGGCGCTGGCTTGGGCGCTGGCTTGGGCGCTGGCTTGGGTGCGGACTTTGAGGCTGATTTCAGAGCAGGTCTTGGCATGGGTTCACTCATGGGTTGTTCTTTGGTTTGTAACGCAAATCACTGAAACGTTCCACATGGCGATAGTATGACAGTGCACGATCCTACTGACCCCCTATAATCAATAAAGATATCTTCTGGTGATAGGCATGGAACATTTACTGGCAGCCGTTGATCTCGGCTCCAACAGCTTTAGGCTTTCGATTGGTCGCATTCATGACGAAAACGGCATACGCCAGATTTATCAGATAGATCGCCTCAAAGAGACCGTTCGACTTGCGGCGGGCCTAGACAATCATAAAATACTCAGTCAGGACGCCATCGATCGGGCGGTTGAGGTGCTTGAGCGATTTGGTGAGAGGCTGCGCCATTTTCATCAGAGTCGGGTCCGGGCCGTGGCGACCAATACTTTTAGGGTGGCCCGCAACGCCCCTGAGTTTTTGCCTCGGGCCGAAGCCGCGCTGGGTTTCCCGATTGAGGTCATTGCAGGGCGTGAAGAAGCTCGCTTGATTTATGCTGGGGTCAGTCATACCTTGCCCATGAGCGAGAACAAGCGAATTGTGATTGACATTGGTGGCGGCTCAACGGAGGTCATCATCGGCAAAAACAACGATGCGCTCATGATGTCATCGCTATACATGGGATGCGTCAGCTACAGCCGACGATTTTTCCCAGATGGCCTCATCGACGCCCACAACATGAAAACCGCTGAAATGGCCGCTCAGCGAGAAATCGAAGTCCTGACCAAGCCTTATAAGCACCTCGGCTGGAAAGAGGCCTACGGCTCTTCTGGCACCGCCAAAGCGCTATTGGCCATACTGACAGAAGGTGGTTTCTCAAAAGACGGTATCACCCGAGACGGACTGCAGAAACTAAAAAGTAAACTGATCAAAGACAACCGCGTGATTGCTGCTGAATTGCCAGGCATCAAACGCGAGCGGGCAGATGTTTTGCCAGGTGGCTTGGCCATCATGAGTGCTTTTTTCGATGAGATGGGTATTGACGTCATGCGCACCGGTGAAGGTGCGCTGCGCCTTGGTGTGCTCGTTGACATGGCTGGGCGAGAACAATCGCATGACCGACGCGATGAAACCGTTAAAACCTTCATGAAACGCTACCACGTCGACTCTCGCCAAGCCTCAAGGGTTAGGCGCACCGCTTTGAACCTATTTGACAGTCTGTTCCCCGAATTACCGCCAAACAATGAATTGCGTCACGCCATCGACTGGGCTGCGGCACTGCACGAAGTAGGCATGTCCATCTCACAAAACGGTTACCACAAGCACAGTGCCTACATCCTGAGCAACGCCGACATGCCTGGCTTTTCCAAGCCCGATCAGACCACGCTGGCCATGTTGGTTTTGGCGCATACCGGCAAGCTGGGCAAAGTAGAAGACTTGGTGAAATCTCGCCAGCAATGGATGGCCATCTTGGCGTTACGCTTGGCAGTGTTGTTGTGTCGCCGTCGCGAAGAAGTTGAACGCCTTGCGTTGTCAGTAAGCGTTAAAGGAAGTTCCATCGTGACACGGGTCGAGAAGGCTTGGCTTGAAGAGCATCCGCTGACCGACTATTCCTTACACAACGAAGAGCACGAGTGGCAACGGGTTGATTTTCAGTTTGAACTGGTGCCCGTCTGAGCACAGCGTCCTTTCAATATTCAAACCCAAAATGACGGCGATAACGACTGCCCATTTGACTTACGGAGAGCAGCATCGGAAAGTCGGCCGTGTTGAAATCAGGATCCCATGCAGGCTGGCCGCAAACACGCGTGCCCAGCTTCAAATAGCCCTTCAACAAGGCTGGCATCTCAGCAGGCAGATCACTGTCCAGTTGGTCCACTGGGTAGCGGTGCAGCGGTCGCACCACTGGCATACCGTTTTGACCCACGCTATCGCGTACCTCACGCCAGACCGTCGCAGCGGTCACGCCATCGTCGCGCAGACTCACGCTCGCGCAACCAAAAACATGCTCGTAGCGGCCCTGCTTGAGAATTTCAGCCAATCCTGACCACAACATCATCAACACAGCGCCATTACGAAAGTCTTCACGAATACAGGCTCGGCCAAATTCAACCAAAGAATCCTTGGTCGCGCCCAAGGCAGACAGATCGAATTCAGATTCGCTGTAATAGCCGCCAGCGCGTTTGGCTTGATGGGGTTTTAAGACGCGGTAAGTACCCACCACTTGATCGCTGGCCATGTCTTTAACCATCAGGTGCTCACACCATTGATCAAATGCGTCTTTATCGATGTTTTGACCTGGGGCGGCCACTTTGGCTGAATATTCAGAAGAAAAAATGTCAAAGCGTAAGCGCTGAATCGCCTCGAGCTCTTCGTCAGATTGCGCCAGACCCACGGAAAGGTCACTGGGTGTGGTCCCCCTGGCGGGCAAGGTAAACAGACTAGAACGACTACGGACAAGTTCCAACATATAGGCCTCACTAAACATTTGGAACAGTTTGCCAGCTGTGTATGTCAACGATTTGACCAATTCATGACAGAACTATGACAGAACTAGCGCAAAGAGTCAGCTAATTTTTGTGCGCAAGCTCGGGCCACCGCATCACTTTGCGCTTCCACCATGAGGCGCAGCTTCGGTTCGGTGCCTGATGCACGGATGAGAACACGTCCAGATTGACCCAATTGCGCCTGAACGTCGGCCTGTGCCTGCTGCAGGCCAGTGTGCGACTGCCATTCGACACCAGTAGCAATCGGCACATTGATCATGACTTGGGGCAACATCGTCAGATCTTTGACCCAGTCAGCCATTGAGCAGCGATGACGCCTTAACGCTGCAAGCACCTGAAGTGCAGCCACAATGCCGTCGCCAGTTGAGTGGCAGTCCAAGCACAACAAATGACCAGAACTTTCGCCACCGATCAGCCAACCGCGGGCCTGAAGAAGCTCAAGCACATAACGGTCACCAACTTTCGCGCGCTCGAATGGGATCTGTAGCGCTGACAGGGCTTGCTCCAAACCAAAGTTGGTCATTAACGTACCGACAACGCCCGCTACGGGGCCACGCATCAAGCGCTCTCGAACGATCGCAAAAAGCAGCTCATCACCGTTATAAAGCCGACCGTCGTGGTCGACGATAAAGACCCGATCAGCATCACCGTCCAAAGCGATCCCAAAGTCAGCGCCTTTTTCTCGAACCGCTTGCGCCAAACTCTCAGGGTGCAAAGCCCCAACACCATCATTGATGTTGAAACCGTTGGGACTCACACCGATAGGATGAACCAAAGCCCCCAACTCACGAAAAACGTGAGGCGCGATGTGATAGGCCGCACCGTTGGCAGCGTCCACTACCAGACTCAAACCGCTTAGGTCCAAGTCAGAACCAAATGTGCCTTTACAAAACTCGATGTAGCGACCGGCAGCGTCATCAATGCGGCGTGCTCGCCCCAGATTATCTGAGGACACACAGTCCAAAGGCTCATCCATTGCGGCCTCAATCATCAGCTCAACCCCGTCAGGGAGCTTGTTGCCCTTGGCAGAAAAAAACTTGATCCCGTTATCAAAATAAGGATTGTGTGAGGCACTGATCACAACCCCAGCAGACAAACGCCAAGCGCGGGTCAAATAAGCCACCGCGGGGGTTGGTATGGGCCCAGCCAACAACACATCAACACCTGCTGAGGCAAAGCCAGCTTCCATCGCTGACTCAAGCATGTAGCCGCTGATGCGAGTGTCTTTACCGATCAAGACGGCAGGACGCCCCTTACCTTCGTGGTTTTTAACCAACACGCGACCCGCTGCGTAACCCAATCGCATCGCGAACTGAGGATTCATGACCGGGCCACCCACTTCACCACGCACGCCATCGGTGCCAAAATATTTACGATTCAAGAGGATTCCTTGGGACCGAACTCCACCGCCTGCCAAACATCAAGTGCTTCTTTGGTTGCGCCCACGTCGTGCACCCTAACGATTCGTGCGCCACGATAAACACCAGCAATGGCACCGGCCAAACTACCTGCCAATCGCTGGTCAACGGGACGACCCGTGACCGCGCCAATCATTGACTTGCGCGACACGCCGATTAAAACGGGATAACCAAGCGCCACCAACCGATCAAGATCACGCAACAGTTGATAATTGTGTTCGATGGTTTTGCCAAAGCCAAACCCAGGGTCTAGCGACAATCGCGATGCTGAGATGCCGAGTCCGACCAAATGCTGGGCTTGCTGCTCGAGCCAACCAAACACTTCAGCTGAGACATCATCGTATGCGGGGGCTTGCTGCATGGATCGAGGCTCACCTTGCATGTGCATCACACAAACGCCGCAGCGCCCGTGCTCGGCCACCAGTGCCTGCGCCTCGGGGTCTTTCAATCCGGAGATGTCGTTGATGATGTCAGCGCCAGCGTCTAGTGCCACCCTCATGACTTCAGGCTTACTCGTGTCAACCGACAAGGCCACATCGGCATGGCGCAAAGACTCAAGCACTGGCATGATGCGATCGAGCTCACGCTTGGCCAAGACAGGCTCGGCACCTGGGCGGCTCGACTCACCACCAATGTCAATGACGCGGGCGCCTTGCTTGATAAGCTGACGGGCGTGCTTGATCGCAGCCTCAGCAGCCACGTGCTGGCCGCCGTCAGAAAAAGAATCGGGGGTGACGTTGATCACCCCCATTAAAACCGGACGATCCAGAGCAAACTCGAATCGTCCGCATTGCCAAGTCTTGACCGTCATTTGTCGTTCTTTTTAAACAGCCTCGGCAGGGTTACTGGCGTCGGCAGTTGGGTTTGCTGGCGGTGCAGGCGTCTCAACAATCGGTGACGGTGTGGCCGGTGGACGTGGGGGCTTACCCTCCATAATGTCCTTGATTTGATCCGCGTCAATGGTTTCCCACTCGAGCAACGCTTTGGTCATCGCCTCTACCTTGTCGCGATTACCTTCAAGAATCGCACGTGCCACGTTGTACTGCTCATCGATGATCTTACGGATTTCGTTATCCACCTTCTGCATCGTTGCCTCAGACATGTGCGTGGTTTTGGTGACACTACGACCCAAAAACACTTCACCTTCGTTTTCAGCATAAACCATGGGACCGAGTTCGGTTGTCATGCCATAACGTGTCACGATGTCACGAGCGATGGCCGTGGCGCGCTCGAAGTCATTCGAAGCACCCGTGGTCATCTGATTCATGAACAACTCTTCAGCGATCCGTCCACCAAACAGCACCGTGATGGTGGACAACAAGCGCTCTTTGTCCATGCTGTAACGATCGCCTTCAGGCAACTGCATCGTCACACCCAACGCGCGACCACGAGGAATGATCGTCACTTTGTGAACCGGATCGGTCTTGGGCATCATGCGTGCCACCACTGCGTGACCTGACTCGTGATAAGCCGTGTTGCGACGCTCTTCTTCTGGCATCACAATCGAGCGACGCTCAGCGCCCATCATGATCTTGTCCTTGGCCTTCTCAAAGTCCGGCTTATCGACCAAACGAGCGCTACGTCTTGCGGCAAACAGTGCCGCCTCGTTGACTAGGTTTGCCAAATCAGCGCCTGAAAACCCAGGCGTGCCGCGAGCCAAGATGCGTCCTTCAACGTTTTGTGCGATTGGCACTTTACGCATGTGCACTGCGAGAATCTGCTCACGACCACGAACGTCAGGCAACGGCACAACCACTTGCCTGTCAAAACGTCCAGGGCGCAACAAAGCGGGGTCCAACACGTCAGGCCGGTTAGTGGCCGCGATCACGATAACGCCTTGGCCAACTTCAAAACCGTCCATTTCAACCAACATTTGGTTAAGCGTCTGTTCGCGCTCGTCGTTACCACCACCAAGGCCAGCGCCACGTTGGCGACCGACGGCATCAATCTCATCGATGAAGATGATGCAAGGCGCATGCTTTTTGGCATTCTCGAACATGTCACGCACACGAGCAGCACCAACACCGACAAACATTTCGACGAAATCAGAACCCGCGATGCTGAAGAAAGGCACTTTTGCCTCGCCAGCAATGGCGCGCGCCAACAGTGTTTTGCCTGTTCCAGGCGAACCAACCATCAACACACCGCGAGGGATGCGTCCGCCCAAAGTTTGAAACTTGGTCGGGTCGCGTAAAAAATCAACCAACTCTTGGACTTCTTCTTTGGCTTCGTCGCAACCTGCCACGTCTGCAAAGGTTGTGTTGTTGGTTGTGTCATCAAGCATGCGGGCTTTGGATTTACCAAAACTAAACGCGCCACCTTTGCCGCCACCTTGCATTTGACGCATGAAAAAAATGTACAAGCCGATCAACAACAGCATTGGGAACCAAGACACAAAAATACTCATGAGAAGCGAAGGCTCTTCACGTGCCTTGCCTGACACTTGAACACCGGCTTTCATCAGGTCTGACACCATCCAGATATCACTGGGTGAAGTGATTGTGTATGGACGGCCAGAATCAGGCGTGACGTGCAACACATCGCCCTGAATGTCGACTTTGCGGATTTTGCCTGCCGTCGCGTCATTCATGAACTCGGTGTAACTCACTGCGTCGTTAGCCGCAGGGCGACTATCAAACTGTTTAAAAACAGTAAAGAGGACCAGTGCGATAACCATCCACACGGCAATTTTAGAGAACGAACTGTTCACGGCCTATCTCCCACTCGACATGCCTGACCCTTCGACCATACAAAGAGCCATTCACTGATTCTGATTGACACTACAAAGTTTACCTGCTTTACCGATACTAAAAGGCAATATCAATCGGTACTTAACGGATATTAAGAAAGAACTATTGCGGCAAAACAAAAAAACTATCGCTCTGGACCGTTTTTACCTGAGAGCGCAACAAAAAAATCGCACCACTTTCACACTACTTAAGGCCCTTGGCAACCAAAAAAGTTTCCGAAGATTTGTCCCTAGACGCTTTGGGCTTGCGTTCTACCACTCGTTTGAACTGGCGTTTGAGTCCTTCAACAATCTGTGAAAACCCACTGCCATGAAACGCTTTAACGATCAGCGCCCCTTCAGGCTTGAGGTGATCAACCGCGAAGGCTTGGGCGATTTCACACAAATTGCCGATTCGAGCGGAATCCGCACTACTTACCCCTGATAAGTTGGGGGCCATATCTGAAATCACAAGGTCTGCAAGCTGTCCTTTTAACTGAGCCGATAACGCGGCCAACACGCTGTCATCCTGAAAATCCCCCAGCATGAACGTCACGCCCTCTACGGGATCCATGGCTAAAATATCCAAGGCGATAACCTGGCCATTGATGACACCATCACGGCCGAGCATCCGCTCGCGGGCCACTTGACACCAACTGCCAGGCGCAGACCCAAGGTCAACCACCAGATCACCCGGTCTAAGTAACCGTTCTGTATCCAAAATCTCTATTAATTTGAACGCCGCGCGAGCTCGATAGCCCTTTTGCTGCGCTAATTTAACGAAAGGGTCATTAATATGCTGCATGACCCACTCTTTTGAAAATTTCTTTTTCGCCATTCCCGTACAATCTCAATATGTCGATAACAAAGCCCAACGCCGCTCTCTCGAGCCAAGCCCGTAGCGCCCTGCGCGCGGCCGCCCACCCCTTACGTCCAGTGGTCATGGTCGGTGACTCCGGCCTGACGCCAGCGGTGCTCAAAGAAATTGAGGTGGCGCTGGCGGCGCACGAATTAATTAAGATTCGCGTCAGCGGTCAAGAACGGTCAGACAGAGATAGTATGCTGGAAACGATCTGTGACAAGCTCGGCTGCGTCTCTGTCGCACACTTGGGCAAAATACTGATCGTGTACCGCGTTGGCAAAAAGCCCGCTTTTAGTGAGCAAACTGGCGTCATCGTGATGCCGCCCAAACGCAAACCCACCGAACCGCACACACCGAAAAAAATGGCGGCGCTTGGAAAGAAAGTTAGGAAAAAATCACGTCCCGCAGCCAAAGCTGTCGATCCCACCAAACCCTCAGCGCTGCGGGCATTCTCGGCTGAAAAGTCTGAACGTTCAGCTGCCAAACACAATGCTCGACCCTCACGCGCTGCCAGCAAAACGGCTAAACCCGCCAGAAAAAGTGCGCTTTCTTTGCGAGCGGGCGCTCGCCGAGGCCTGGGTAAATAAATGTTTTATTGGCAGGCGAGCCTTTCGACTCGACTGCCGCAATGACCTCAGCGGTAGGTGACCTCAACAATTTCGAATTCTTTGGCGCCTGAGGGTGCCTTGACTTCAACAACATCACCTTCAGACTTACCAATCAGCGCCCGAGAAACGGGGCTAGAAACCGAAATCAAGTTTTGTTTGATATCGGCTTCTAAATCACCCACGATCTGGTAGACCACCTTCTCGCCGCTGTCGAGATCTTCGATCTTAACCGTTGCCCCAAACACGACCCGGCCATCGGCCTCAAGCTCAGTCGGATCAATGAGTTGTGCATTCGACAAAACACCATCTAATTCACCAATACGAGCCTCAACGAAACCCTGCCGCTCACGCGCCGCATCATATTCAGCGTTTTCTGAGAGGTCGCCTTGCGCTCTCGCTTCAGCAATTGCCTCAATCACAGCCGGACGTTCAACATGCTTGAGTTGATGAAGTTCTTCTCGCAGGCGTTCAGCGCCCTTAACGGTCAATGGAATACCAGACATGACAAATCCTAAAAAACAAAACCCCGGGCCGACGGTGATCCGGGGCACAACATAAGCCATATTTTGTGGGAAGTTGGGACACTTTGCAAGTGGTTAACCCGTGCCTTGAGAAAACCATCGTGCTGCTCAGGTGCGTTCAAAGAGAGGACTTTAGGCAGGCGGCGACAGTGTCATAGAAACGCCCAGATAGCGCTCGCACAGCCCAGTTTGCGCACTAAGTTCGCTCATCGCTCCCTCAAATCGCACGTGCCCTTGCTCCAGTAAATAGGCGCGGTCACTGACGGTCTGGGCAAAACCCAAGTTTTGTTCTGACAACAATAAACTCACGCCCTGCGCCTTGAGCGTGATGACCATTGCTTGCATTTGATCCACGATCACTGGCGCCACGCCTTCTGAAGGCTCATCGAGCAACAAAACCAGTGGATTACCCATCAAAGTTCGCGCAACAGACAGCATTTGTTGCTCACCACCACTCATTTGCGAGGCACGATGATCACGGCGCTGAGCCAAATTAGGAAACAAATCAAACAAACGTTCAGGATCCCAAACAGGGCCAGCGGCACCGTCTGGCCAATAGTGCCTTGGGCGCTGGGCTACCAACAGGTTTTCCATGACGGTTAGGTCAGTAAAAATTCGCCTATCTTGCGGCACATAACCGACCCCAAGTCGGGCCATCCGGTAAGGGGCCAAGAGCCCAACCGGCTGACCAAACAAGACAAGGTGCATTTGCCGGCGCTCAATTAGCCCCATGACAGCCTTCAGCAAAGTGCTTTTGCCCGCGCCATTGCGGCCCATCAAAGCCACAACTTCACCACGATTGACCGTCAAATCAACCTCAAACAACACTTGAGCCATACCGTACCAAGCGTTTAGACCCTGAAATGCCAACACTGGGTTCATGGCACCCCCTTGAACGCTACCCCGCCTATTGCTGGGCGCTTGCGACCGAAATACACCGCCTGAACCTGCTCATTAGACTGAATTTCTTCGGGCGTGCCCTGCGCGATCAAGCGTCCCTGGGCCATCACCAATATGCGGTCAGCATAGCCAAACACCACATCCATGCTGTGTTCGGTAAACAACACCCCAATGTGCCGCTGCTTTGCCAGGGCACGGGCGAGCGTCATGAGCGCTTGGCGCTCAGCCGGCGCCATACCTGCAGTCGGCTCATCCATCAATAACCAACGCGGCGCGCTTGCCAAGGCCAAAGCCAACTCAACCCGTTTGACATCCGCATAAGCCAAGGCCTGACAGCTCCGGTGTGCCATATCAGCCAGCCCCACCTGCTCAATAAGTGCCATCGCCTCAGCCCGCTGATAGGCCGTGGCTTTTGACCACAGGTCAAAAAAACGACGGTCTCTGGACATCAACACGGTTTGAACATTCTCCAACACACTCATCGAACCAAACACTGCGGCTGTTTGAAACGTACGGCCAACACCCGAGCGCCAAACCTGTTGTGGTGAGCAGCCAACAAGAGAGCGACCATCCAAACGAACGTCACCCGAATCAGGTGGTAATTGCCCATTGATGACGTTAAAGGTCGTTGATTTACCCGCGCCGTTGGGCCCAATCAAAGCCACCATCTCACCGGGCGCGACCTCGAAGGTCACGTCATCGACCGCTTTCACCCCACCGAATGATTTATGAATCTGAAGGACCACCAAATGAGTCATGCTGGTTTACCCACAAAACGCCATTTCAATCGTTCAATAAGCCAAGACGCATAGCCCGCGATGCCTTGCGGAAACAACAAGACCAACAACAAAATAATGGCACCAAGCGTTGCGCGCCAATAGTCGGTGTACTGCGACACTGTGTCGTAGAGACCGACAAAAGTGGCCGCCCCAATAACTGGGCCCGACAACGTTTGTACCCCGCCCAGCAACACCATCACCAAGCCATCAATCGAACGCGCCACACCCAAGACATCAGGCGAAATACTGCCCTTAGAAAACGCAAACAAAGCGCCTGCCAACCCTGCCACCGTGCCCGCCACCACAAACGCCATCCACTGAATGCGATGCACATCAATACCCACGGCTTGTGCGCGTAACGCCGAATCACGCCCCGCTCTTAGCGCATAACCAAACGCAGAAAATAGGCCACGTCTGAGCACACACATACCAATCACCAAGCCACCCAACGCGAGCCAATAAAAGGCGCGATCACTGGCCAGCCACGGACTCGGCCAAAGCCCCGTCAACCCGTTGCTGCCACCCGTGACCGCGTCCCACTGAAAAGCGATTGCCCAGACAATCTGGGCGAATGCCAAGGTCAACATGGCCAGATATACGCCCGACAATCGAACACTAAACCAACCAAACAGCAACGCACCCGCCGTCGCAGCCAAGGGTCCCAGCACCAAGGCCAGCGGCATCGGTAAAGAGAGACCCGTCACCAACAAAGCCGCACCATAGGCACCCAAACCAAAATAGGCCGCATGTCCAAAAGAATGCAACCCCCCTGGGCCCATGATGAAATGCAAACTCGCGGCAAATAGCACGGCTATCAAAATATCGATCGACAGCACCAGCGCATAGGGAAACGCTTGGTCAACCACCGGCAAAGCCACCAAAAATAAAATCAATACCAATGTCAACCAGCGTTGATAGCGACCCGGTGAAAGTAACGGTGCTTCTGGCGTGGTGTGCGCTGAGGCCGTCTGGGGGCGACCAAACAAGCCCCAAGGCCGCCATATCAGCACCGCCGCCATCACCAAAAATTCAGCCACTAGGGTGAGTTTTGGGAAAGCGAACTCAATCCCAAACAAGGTCATAACCCCAAGCCAAATACACGTGGCTTTGATCACAGACACCAAAATCGCCGCCACAAAAGCACCACCCAAAGAGCCCAAGCCACCAACCACCACCACCACAAACGCTGAACCGAGAATGGACAGGTCTAGCTCTAAGCTCGCGGGCTCTCGTGGCAGTTGCAAAGCCCCACCAAAACCCGCCAAAGCCGTACCTAATGCAAACACCGCCGTGAAAAGCCAAGCTTGATTAACACCCAAGGCGCCAACCATGTCCCGGTCTTGAGTCGCCGCTCGCACCGACAGCCCCCAGCGAGTGCGCTTGAGTAACTGCGACAATGCAATCAGAACCGAAGGCCCCATGGCCAATAGAAAAAGGTCATAAGTCGGAAACGCTCGACCCCAAATCATCACGGCACCTTCCAAACCCGGCGCACGAGGCCCCAAAAGCTCTTCGGGGCCCCATGTCCAGAGGGCCAGATCTTTAATCACCAAGACCAGCGCAAATGTTGCCAACAGCTGGAAAAGCTCCGGTGAGCGATAAATACGCCGCAAAAGCAATATTTCTACGAGCGCACCACTTAAACCAACCACAACGGCCGCCACCACCACACCAACCCAAAAGCCCGCCCCACCAAGCACAGGCATCAACCAACCAACGGCGCTGTAAGCCACATAAATGCCGAGCATAAAAAAGGAGCCATGCGCAAAATTGACAATGCGCGTGACCCCAAAAATAAGCGACAAACCGACCGACACCAAAAACAATGAAGACGCGCTAGCCAAGCCGTTTAGAATTTGCAGCGTAAAGCTGGCCAAAACATCCACAGGTGAATTTACCTTTAAACGCTATTCAAGAGGTCGCAAAAATTGAACTTGGTTGGCAGGCGGTAAAACCTCGGCACCGTCAATGTAGCGAAACCCCTGCATCACCCCTTGACCATCAACGAGTGCGGTTCGCCCCACGAAGCTACCCATGGTGGATTGCTGGTCTTCTGGGCGGTATGTGATCACACCAAAAGGAGTGCTCACCGTCAGGCCTCGAAACGCTTGAACAAGCTTTTCTGTGTCAACACTGCCCGCCTTTTTAATACCAGCGGCCAAAGAAGCAATCGTGGCATAACCGACCACGGAACCCAAGCGTGGATAGTCGTTAAATTTGGCTTGATAGGCCTTCAAGAAAGCCTCGTGCTCGGGTGTCTTGATACCGTACCAAGGATAGCCTGTGACCAACCATCCCTCGGGTGTCTCCGCTTTCAAGGGATCCAAATATTCGGGTTCGCCGGTTAGCAGACTTACCACCTCGATGTTTTTAAACAAACCGCGCGTGTTGCCCTCGCGTACAAACTTGGCCAGATCGGCGGCAAATAACATGTTAAAGATCGCATCTGGCTTGGCGTCACCCAAAGCTTGCACCACACTACCGGCGTCAACTTTGCCCAGAGGAGCAGCCTGCTCAGCCACAAACTCAATGTCAGGCTGCGCCTCGAGCATGAGCTTTTTAAAGGTCTCGATACCCGACTGTCCATATTCGTAGTTGGGGTAGACCAGCGCCCAACGTTTTTTGTTCATTGCTACTGCTTCAGGCACCAACATCGCCACTTGCATGTAGGTTGATGGTCGAAGACGGAAAGTGTAGCGATTGCCGGCTTCCCAAACCAACTTATCAGTCAGCGGCTCGCTGGCCAAAAAGAAAACCTTTTTTTGCTTGGCGAAGTCACTGACGGCCAGGCCAATGTGCGACAAGAACGTACCTGCCAACACGTCGACCTGATCACGCGTCAAGAGCGCTTGCGCCACTCGCACGGCATCGCCAGGATTGGCACTGTCATCTCGGGTAATTAACGTCAGAGGCCGTCCCAACACCCCGCCGGCGGCATTAATTTCATCGAGCGCTAACGCCATGCCCTTTTTGTACGGCTCTAAAAACGCCGGTAAGGCCTTGTAGCTATTGATTTCACCGATTTTGATCGGCTCTTGCGCCCAGCTCGTGCCCACAGTCAGCGCTGATAAAACAGCCGCCGCGTGTCGCACCAATAATTTAACTTTCACTTGATTTATCCCCTTGTGGCCATCCCTCTTGCGCTGACAAGCTGTCAGCCAGCGGTTAAAGTGACGGCTTAGTGTCGCGTTGCGAGTTGACACAAACCACCAATTCATTAAATGTAGCGTTTATTACATTTAATGAAGACTTTAGACGAAGTGGGGCGCCAACGCAAGGCTGTGAGTCAACACGCCTTCGTTGCTTTTAATTTTGGAACCATGCCATGAGTGCTTTTAACGAAGAACGGGTTCTCACCGTTCACCACTGGACTGATAGTCTTTTTTCTTTTACCACCACTCGAGATCCTTCTTTGCGCTTTAGCAATGGTCATTTCACCATGATTGGCATTCGGCTAGATGGCAAGCCGCTCTTGCGCGCCTACAGTATTGCTAGCGCCAACTACGAAGAACACCTTGAGTTTTTAAGCATCAAAGTGGCCGATGGTCCACTGACCTCACGCCTGCAGCACATCCAACCGGGCGATACAGTGGTTGTGGGTAGAAAACCCACTGGCACTCTTTTGATTGATTACCTTTCACCGGGTAAGCGCCTTTATTTACTGGGCACTGGCACTGGACTGGCACCTTACTTAAGCATCGTGCGCGACCCTGAAACCTACGAAAAGTTTGAAGAAGTCATCGTGGTGCACGGTGTGCGCGAGGTCAAAGAGCTGGCTTATCGCGAGTTCTTGACAGAGACGCTACCTGAGCACGAATTCTTGGGTGACATGGTCAAACAGCAATTGCGCTATTACCCAACTGTCACGCGTGAAACGTTCGAGAACCAAGGTCGGATCACCGACCTGATTGAATCAGGCAAACTGTTTCATGACTTGGGCACGCCTGCGCTTGACCCCGCCGTGGATCGCGTGATGATTTGCGGTAGCCCTGCAGTGTTGCGCGACTTGAAATCGATGTTCGAGCAGCGTCAGTTCAAAGAGGGCAACACCTCAAAACCTGGCGACTTTGTGATCGAACGCGCATTTGCTGAGCAGTGAAACAAAGAACCCGCCGCCCGGCGCACCAAGCCCGCGCCCAAGCCACTCAACAAAGCTTGCTCGAAGCGGCCATTGAGGTGTTTTCGACCCATGGCTTACACGGCGGCAGCGTCTCGCGTATCGCCGAGCTCGCGCAGTCGCACGACCGGATGATTTACTACTACTTTGGAAACAAAGAGGGTTTATTCATAGCCGCCCTCGAAGAAATTTACCGGCGCTATAACGAGGCTGAGGCGGGCGTCGTTCTCGACACCGCAAACCCGATCAAAGCGCTGACACACGCGGTTGAATTTTTTGTACGATACTTTCGCGACCACCCCGAATTTGTCACGGTGCTTAACAGCGAAAACTTATATCGCGGTAAACACATCAGCCAGTCTCTGCTGGCCAGCCAATTCTCCAAGCCCGCGATTGGCTTGGTTGATCAAGCGCTCAGCCTAGGCAAGCAACAAGGTGTGTTTCGAGCCGAGGCACAATCCCGCGATGTTTATTTGATGATTTCAGCCATGGGTTACTTCTACCAGTCCAATCAGTACACGTTATCGGCTTTTTTAGGCGAAACACTCAGTGCGCCCAAGTGCTACGAACACTGGGAATCATTTGTCGTCGATGCGGTCTTACGCACGGTGACGCAGTCAACCACCCATTCAACTCAAGAAGCACCCCAACAATCATGAGCACCACAGAGATCCTCATCGTTCGGCATGGTCAAACCCCATGGAATGTCGAAAGACGCATCCAAGGCTGGCGTGATATCGAACTCAATGACAATGGTCGAGGCCAAGCAGACGCCTTGGCCAAACACTTGAACAACCAACACAACGGTGAGAAGCAAACCATTCACGCGGTTTATAGCAGCGACCTCTTGCGCGCAAAACAGACCGCTCAAGCCGTGGCCCAAGCACTGGCCCTGCCCCTGACCCTCATTGAAGGGGTGCGCGAGCGAAATTATGGTGTGCTCGAAGGCATCGCCTTCGACCGTATGCAAGAGCACGCACCTGAGGTCGCCAAAGTCTGGGCTGAACGTCACCCTGATGGTGTGATTCCTGATGGTGAAACGTTGCGACAGTTTCATCATCGCGTTACCGAGAGCCTACACAAGGTCGCCACTCAACATCCAGGTGAGCGCGTGGTGGTGGTGACACACGGCGGCGCCATGGACATCATTTGGCGCCAAGCCATGGGCATCGACCTGCAAACCCCCAGAAAAGCCGTATTGCTCAACGCCAGTGTCAACCGTATTTCGCTGACACATGCCCCACCGACTTTTACTTGGTCAATGGTGGAATGGGGCAATGTTGATCATTTGAATAACAGCGACAACGATCTCGGGCACTGACCCGAAAAAAACAACGCCTATCGACTCGAAGAGGCGCTGCTGCGCGGCTTTCTCGGCGCGTTGACTGCCAAACGGTCATAGAGGGCGTTAGGCAGTAGGCGCATCAAACGCGACACAATCGCCATTTGCCATGGAATCACCACATAACGACGTTTGGCATCGATAGCGCGGGCAGCCCGAGCCGCAAAGGCATCGGCTGATAACAAAAACGGCATTCGATAAGGGTTATTTGCCGTCATCTCGCTCACCACATAGCCAGGCGCAACAGTAACGACTGACACACCGTGTGGTTGAAGCTCAAGTCGCAAACTCTCGCAATAGGTGGTAACCGCCGCTTTCGAAGCGCTGTAGGCGCCAGCACCAGGCAAACCCCGCACACCGGCCACGCTAGAGATACCCACCAGCGTTCCAGAACGTCGCTCAGACATGCCCGCAATAAACGGCTCAAAGGTGGCCATGGTGGCCATCACATTCACAGCAAATATGCGCTCGAAGACCTCAAAGTCTTCAACGGTTTCCGTCAAAGTGCCGGCACTAACTCCCGCACAGGCAATCACCACATCAACAGCACCGACTGTGGTTTCAAATTCACGCGCAGCCTGGTGCAGCGCGCCACGGTCAAGCACATCCAAAGTGTACGAGTGATGTTGCCCAGGCAATGCCTCACAGAGTTGCGCCAAGCGCTCGCCTCGCCTCGCCACCAAGCCCAATGTGTGACCAGCACGGGCATAGTGCCAAGCCAAGGCCTGACCTATCCCGCTGCTGGCCCCGGTGATAAAGACAGTCATGGCCGAGCCTTGCGCCTTAGCGCTTTAATGAAGCGTGCAGATCCTGTAAAGCATAAACCTGAAGCCCACGACCCTGGCGCAAGTAATGCATGCCCTCAACTGCCGCCCACGCGCCCGAGATAGTGGTGTAGTAGGTCACGCGGTTGGCCAGTGCCTGCGTTCGAATGGCACGTGAGTCCGTGATGGCATTGCGTCGCTCTTGAACCGTATTGATGACCAATGCCACCTCGCCATTCTTAAGCAAATCAACCACGTTCGGGCGACCCTCGGCCACTTTGTTAACAGCCACCGCCGGAAGACCTGCTTTGATGATAGCGGCAGCCGTGCCACGAGTGGCAGCGAGCTTGAACCCAAGCTCGTGCAAGCGGGCAGCCACTTCAATGGCGCGTGGTTTGTCTTCGTCCTTGACGCTGATAAAGACCGTGCCCGACTCTGGCAAATTAACGCTGGCTGCTATTTGTGACTTCACAAATGCCTCACCAAAACTCTCACCAACGCCCATCACTTCACCAGTAGACTTCATTTCAGGGCCCAGAATGGTGTCCACACCCGGAAACTTCGAGAACGGAAACACGGCCTCTTTGACTGAGAAAAAGTGTGGCACCACTTCAGCACCCAAACCCTGATCGTCAAAGGATAGACCCGCCATGGCGCGCGCCGCGATTTTGGCCAGTGGCAAACCCGTTGCTTTAGAGACAAAAGGCACCGTACGCGAAGCACGCGGATTGACCTCCAACACGTAGACATCACCGTCTTGAACCGCAAACTGAACGTTCATCAAACCCCGAACATTCAACGCTTTTGCCATCAAGGCCGTCTGGCGCTTGATTTTTTCAATCACATCAGACTCAAGTGAATAAGGCGGTAAGCAACAGGCTGAATCACCCGAGTGCACGCCCGCTTGCTCAATGTGCTCCATCACGCCACCAATGAACACGCGTTGCCCGTCATACAAACAATCCACATCAACTTCGATGGCGTGATTCAGAAAATGATCCAAAAGTACTGGCGAGTCATTGCTGACTTTGACGGCCTCACGCATGTAGCGCTCTAGGTCGGTCTGTTCGTGAACGATTTCCATTGCCCGACCACCCAACACGTAGCTCGGACGCACAACCAGTGGATAGCCGATTTCTTGCGCATGGGCCAAAGCCTCACTTTCAGTGCGGGCTGTGCGATTGGCGGGTTGGCGCAAACCGAGCTTGTGCAACAACTTTTGGAAGCGCTCGCGGTCTTCGGCCATGTCAATGGCATCGGGGCTTGTGCCAATGATCGGCACCCCGTTGGCTTCTAAGTCACGCGCCAATTTCAAAGGTGTTTGTCCACCGTACTGAACAATCACGCCCACGGGCTTTTCAATGTGAACAATCTCAAGCACGTCTTCAAGTGTCAGAGGCTCAAAGTACAAGCGATCTGATGTGTCGTAATCTGTCGAGACGGTCTCTGGATTGCAGTTAACCATGATGGTTTCGTAACCATCTTCGCGCAAAGCCAAGGACGCGTGAACACAACAATAATCAAACTCAATGCCTTGGCCGATGCGGTTTGGACCACCACCAAGTACCATGATTTTTTTACGATTGGTGGGTTCGGCCTCACACTCTTCTTCGTAGGTGGAATAGAGGTAAGCCGTGTCCGTTGAAAACTCAGCCGCACACGTATCCACCCGCTTAAAGACCGGACGCACGTTAAATTGATGCCGACGCTTACGCACTTCGGATTCATTGGTGTCAAGCAAAAAAGCCAGACGACGATCAGAAAACCCACGTCGCTTGAGTTGCCGCAATGTTGAAGCATCGAGATCGGAAAGCGTCTTTTGTTCAAGCGCAAGCTCAATATCAACGATCTCTTTGATCTGCGCCAGAAACCATGGATCAATCTTGGTGAGGTCGTGCACTTGATCAAGCGTGAAGCCTTGCGCAAACGCATCGCCAACGTACCAAATGCGTTCTGGACCAGGCTCGCCGAGCTCAACCTGAATGGTCTCGTGGTCAACCGTTTTTTGGTTTAATCCGTCAACCCCCACTTCTAGGCCGCGCATGGCTTTTTGCAAAGACTCTTGGAAAGTACGACCAATCGCCATGACCTCACCCACCGATTTCATCTGTGTGGTCAGGCGGGCATCGGCTTGAGGAAACTTTTCAAAAGCAAAACGAGGAATCTTGGTCACCACATAATCAATGGTGGGCTCAAACGAAGCTGGCGTGGCGCCACCAGTAATTTCGTTTTGCAGTTCATCAAGCGTGTAGCCCACGGCCAAGCGAGCCGCCACTTTGGCGATCGGAAACCCTGTTGCCTTAGAGGCCAAGGCCGATGAGCGCGATACGCGCGGGTTCATTTCAATCACAATCAATCGTCCGTCGATTGGATTGAGCGCGAATTGCACGTTCGAGCCACCCGTGTCTACACCGATTTCGCGCAACACCGCGATCGAAGCATCACGCATGATCTGGTATTCCTTATCGGTCAGCGTCTGCGCTGGCGCAACGGTGATCGAGTCGCCTGTGTGCACGCCCATCGGGTCTAAGTTTTCAATCGAGCAGACGATGATGCAATTGTCAGCGTGATCGCGCACAACCTCCATCTCGTACTCTTTCCAGCCGAGCAAGGATTCTTCGATCAGCAACTCGTTGGTGGGCGAAGCCTCTAGGCCCCGCCGGCAAATGGTCTCAAATTCTTCTGCGTTATACGCAATCCCACCACCCGACCCACCAAGCGTAAAGCTGGGCCGAATCACCATGGGAAATCCCATGCTGCCGGTTTCCTTAGCGATTGTGCGCTGAACGAGAAGCGCCTCTTCCAACGTGTGTGCCACGCCCGACTTGGCTGACTCTAAGCCAATCGCAGCCATGGCCATTTTGAATTTCTGCCGGTCTTCGGCTTTCTCAATCGCAGCCGCATTGGCACCGATCAGCTCAACACCAAAGCGCTGCAAAATGCCGCGTTGATCAAGGTCTAGTGCGCAATTCAACGCCGTCTGCCCACCCATGGTGGGCAGCAACGCATCTGGCCTTTCTTTCTCAATGATTTTTTCAACAACTTCCCACGTGATGGGCTCAATGTAGGTGACATCTGCCGTCTCGGGATCGGTCATGATGGTGGCTGGGTTGCTGTTGACCAGTATCGTTCGATAACCCTCAGCTTTAAGCGCTTTGCAGGCTTGGGCGCCTGAATAGTCAAACTCGCAGGCCTGCCCAATGATGATGGGACCCGCGCCAATAATGAGAATGCTTTTTATGTCAGTACGTTTGGGCATAGTGTCTTCAGTTTTGTGGTGCGTTGGCCATAAGGCTCATGAATTTATCGAACAACACAATAATGTCGCGCGGACCGGGACTGGCCTCAGGATGCCCTTGGAAACAAAAGGCTGGCCGGTCGGTCAGCTCAAAGCCTTGCAAGGTGCCATCGAACAAAGAGACATGGGTCACGCGTGCATTGGCAGGCAAGGTTTGGGCATCAACCGCAAAGCCGTGGTTTTGCGCCGTGATAAAGACTCGGCCAGTGGCCAAGTCATGAACGGGATGATTTGAGCCATGGTGTCCGGTTTTCATCTTCACGGTACTGGCACCAACAGCCAAACCCATGATTTGGTGACCAAGGCAAATCCCGAAGGTTGGGATTTTTTTCTCTAGAAAAACGCGAGTGGCCTCAATCGCGTAGTCGCACGGATCGGGGTCGCCTGGACCGTTTGAAAGAAACACACCGTCAGGCTTCATCGCCAACACTTGATCGGCCGTGGACTGCGCCGGCACCACCGTGACGCGGCAACCGCGCTCAGCCATAAGCCGAAGAATATTTTGTTTTACACCGAAATCATATGCCACGACATGTGGACCATCACCCGAGCCCGTGCCATGCCCGCTGCCGAGCTGCCAAGTCGAGCCGACCCAGTCATGCTGGGTCGTGGTTGATACCGTTTTGGCGAGGTCTTGGCCGGCCATACCGGCAAACTTCTGCGCCAAGGCCAACGCCTGATCAGCATCATCGCCCGCCAAAATACAAGCGCCTTGCGCGCCCATTTCTCGCAAGATTCGCGTTAACTTTCGCGTGTCGATCCCAGCAATCGCCACGATACCCTGGGCTTTTAAGTACTCAGGCAGTGATTGCGTTGACCTGAAATTCGACACTCGCAAGGAGCAGTCACGAATCACCAGTCCCGCGGCATGCACTTTGGTGGACTCAACATCTTCGTCGTTGATACCCGTGTTGCCGATGTGGGGATAGGTCAGGGTAACAATTTGGCCGCTGTAGCTTGGATCGGTCAGGATTTCCTGATAACCCGTCATGGCGGTGTTAAAAACAATCTCGGCCACACTGTGACCACTGGCACCAATAGATTGGCCTCGGAAGATCGTTCCGTCTGCCAAGGCTAGAATGGCGGGAGGATGTTGGTTAACATCCCCGGGAAAGGTAAATGGCAGCACGCTTATGAACCCCGGTCTTAGAATCAGTATGCAAACTTTGGAAGTATAACGCCGATGTCCACTTTGCTCGATGCTCTCAAACAAAACACCACTGTTGTTGCCGATACCGGCGATTTTGAAGGCATGCGTCGCTTTCAGCCCACCGATGCCACCACCAACCCCTCTCTTATCCTTAAAGCGGTTCAACTCCCTGCGTACCAAGGCCTGCTCGCAAGCAGCCTGAGTCGCGCCCCGGGCGGGCAAACCGAGGCCGTGGTTGATCAACTATTGGTTGCCTTTGGCACGGAAATCTTAAAGATAGTGCCCGGACGCGTCTCGACCGAAGTCGATGCACGTCTGTCATTTGATACCCAAGCCACCGTTGCTCGGGCCAAGCGCTTGATCGATTTATACGGCCAGTCAGGCATTGACCCAAAACGCATACTCATCAAAATAGCCGCCACTTGGGAAGGCATTGCCGCCGCTCAAATCCTTGAAAAGCAGGGTATCCACTGTAATTTGACGCTTTTGTTTAGCCTGACCCAAGCAGTGGCCTGTGCTGACGCAGGCGTGACCTTGATATCGCCATTTGTTGGTCGTATTTACGACTGGCACAAAAAAACCGCTGGCAGTGCTTGGGATGAGGCGGCCAACAGCGGCTCCAACGACCCTGGCGTGCAGTCAGTCGCTCGCATTTATGGTTACTACAAAACACACGGCATCAACACCGAAATCATGGGTGCTAGCTTTAGAAACAGCGGCCAAATCTTGGCGCTTGCCGGTTGTGACCTTTTAACCATCAGTCCTGACCTGTTGGCAGAGCTCGAAAGCACTCAAGGCACGGCCAACGCACGTTTGACGCCTGATTTTGCACGGGCCCAAGCCACGCCAGCGTTAGCGCTCAACGAGTCGAGCTTTCGCTTCATGATGAACGAAGATGCCATGGCTCAAGACAAACTTGCCGAAGGCATTCGCGTTTTTGTCAACGACGCCAAAAAACTAGACACTTTATTGGGTTAGCCAACCACACCATGGCCCCTCTCATCGGATGACCCCTTCAGGAGATCGACATCATGCAAACCGTTGGTTTTATTGGGCTAGGCAAGATGGGAGCACCCATGGCGTTGAACCTTCTGAAAGCAGGTTTTGCGGTTCAGGCTTACGACCGCCTCAGTGACTTGGCCAATCCACTCGTTGGGGCTGGGGCATCAAGACACAACGATGCCCACGGTGCTTGTACTAACGCCGACGTCATCATCAGCATGTTGCCCGCGAGCGAACACGTTGAATCGCTCTACTTGGGTGAGTCAGGACTCTTGCAACACCTTAGCCCCGGTACGCTTATTGTCGACTGCAGCACGATTGCACCGGCAAGTGCCCGACGATTGCATGATGCTGCCCATGCGTTGGGATTGGCGGCGCTGGACGCACCAGTCTCTGGTGGTACCACTGGCGCTCAAGCGGGCACACTGACTTTTATTGTCGGGGGTTTGGCAACCCATCTTCAACGGGCACGACCGTTTTTTGACGCCATGGGTAAAAACATTTTTCATGCTGGCGATGCTGGCGCTGGACAAACCGCCAAAATCGCCAACAACATGATGCTCGGCATCATGATGATAGGCACCGCCGAGGCGTTGAGCTTAGGCGTTGCCAACGGTCTAGACCCCAAAGTTCTCACCGAAATCATGACCCTTAGCTCAGGCCAAAACTGGGCTTTAGACCACAAAAACCCGTGGCCCGGTATCAAACCGAATATGCCTGCTGCCAATGGCTATCAAGGCGGCTTTTCGGTGGATCACATGCTTAAGGATTTGGGGTTAGCCGCACTTACCGCCTTGCAAAGTGACCGAGCCACGCCCATGGGCGAATTGGCTCGCAATCTTTTTGCATTGCACGCCCAACAGGGGCACGGTGATCTCGATCTCTCAAGCATCATTAAGCTGATCGATAAGAAAAACACAGGTTAAGTCACTTTGCGTTCCATCAGCGCCCAAGCGACGGTTCCTGCGTCTACGTACTCAATTTCGCTACCCGCAGGGACACCTCGCGCAATACGGGTGACTTTCAAGCCTTTCTGCCGCAATATCTCACCAAGGTAGTGAGCCGTGGTGTCACCTTCAGCTGTGAAATTGGTCGCCAGAATCACTTCTTCAACCTGACCGTCCATGGCCCGAGAAACCAACCGCTTCAGATTGATCTGCTCAGCGCCCATGCCTTCGAGCGGGGCGACACGCCCCATCAATACATAGTAGAAGCCACGGTAATTATGCGTTGACTCAATCGTGTTTTGGTCAGCTGGCGTTTCAACCACACAGAGAACACTTTGGTCGCGCTGCTGATTGCTGCAAGTCACGCAGACCGCTGTCTCAGAAAAGCCATTGCATTGCTCGCAATGCAACAACGCTGTCAAGGCTTGGTGTAAGGCCTCAGACAACGATTGCGCGGCCTGTGGGTCGTGCTGCAACAGGTGATACGCCATCCGGCGCGCTGTCCTTGCCCCCACGCCTGGTAGCGCCTTCAAAGCATCCACGAGCGCCACCAATGGCTGTGGCTCGGGCAAGTGCGGGCTCATCGGTCTTTTGCCGTCTTAAAAAGGCAACTTCATGCCAGGTGGCAAAGGCAAGCCAGCTGTCAACGATGACATCCGCTCTTGTGATGTCGCCTCAGCCTTGCGTAAGGCGTCGTTAAACGCAGCAGCCACCAAGTCTTCGAGCATGTCTTTGTCTTCGGTCAGCAGGCTCGGATCAATGACAACACGCTTGACGTCGTGGCGACATGTCATCGTCACCTTGACCAAGTTGCCGCCAGCCGCGCCTTCAACCAAAACGTCAGCCAAAGCATCTTGCGCTTTTTTGAGGTTCTCTTGCATTTGTTGGGCTTGGCGCATGAGGCCTGCCATTTGTCCCTTCATCATGACTATTTATCCTTTGTATTGAGTGTTCGTTAAGACGGTTGGTGTGATGTGTTTGGCGTTTGTGGTGTTCAAGACACTGGCTTGATTGAACCCGGTACGATTTGCGCGCCAAACGAATGAATCAAAGCCTGCACAAACGGATCTTCGTCCAACGTTTGGACCGCTGTCGCTAGCCTTGCCTTTTCCGCCTCTTGTGCAAACCATTGCGCCGATAAACCCGGGCCAACTTCACCCACACTTATCGTAAGCTTAACCTCAGCACCGAAGCTTTGGGTCAGGACCTGTTTAACACGATCCAAATGTGGCCCTTTGGCCAATGCATCCGTGGGCACAACCAAACGCAACTCATTGTCTGAAAAGTCCAAGCAAGCCGCTTGTAGGACACATTGCTGCGCCATGCCTGAGAGCGGCATCTCGGCTGCCCGTTTCGGCCACTGACTCACGAAATCCTTTCCACCTGAGGCATCAACTGAAATAACCGCAGGTTCAGGGGCGGGCTTGGTCACAGGCGCTTCAAGCACCGATTCTAGTTCTGGTTCTGGTTCTGGTTCTGGTTCTTGCACGGTCTCGAACGCGGTGGCAACTGACCCGTTATTTGGTTTCGTCGATTCAACGGCAACGTCTGGCGCTGGTTGACTGATGGATTCTGAAGGGGTAACCGAATCAGGGTCAGATTTCAGGGTTTTTTTTTCAGCCGTGGGTCGACTCGCAGAAAACGAAAGCATCTTCAGGCAAACCATCACGAAACCAGCGTACTCATCAGGCGCCAAGCTCAACTCTTGACGCCCATGCACCGCCACCGTATAAAAAAGCTGCACCAAGTCTGGGCTGAGCGATTGCGCCAGCTGCCCGATCTCAGGATTAAGGGCTGAGGCCTCATCGTCAATTACGCCCACGTGCTGATGGATCGACAAACGCGACAAGAGAATTGCCAAGTCACCCAAGGCTGTCTTAAATGACAAGCCTCGTGTGGCCAAGGCATCGGCCACCGCCAGGACTTCTGGGGCATCGTTATCGGCCAAGGCCTGCAACAATCGAATCAGGTGCGTCTGATCGACGCTGCCCAACATGCCTTGGACAGCCTCAAGCGTGAGGTTAGAGGCGCTGTAAGCAATCGCCTGGTCTGTCAATGACAGGGCATCGCGCATCGAACCAGAAGCCGAGCGCCCAATCAAGGAAAGCGCACCGGCTTCAAAACTGATCTGCTCTTGTTCGAGCACGTACGCGAGATATTGCGCAATCGAGTCGGCTGGCATTTGCTTTAAATTAAACTGCAGGCAACGCGACAAGATCGTGGGTGGAATTTTCTGCGGGTCGGTGGTCGCTAAGATGAACTTCACGTGCGGTGGCGGTTCTTCCAGCGTTTTGAGCATGGCATTGAACGCGTGGCCACTGAGCATGTGGACTTCGTCAATCATGTAGACCTTAAAACGACCCATGGCGGGTGCATACACCGCTTGCTCAAGCAAGCTCGTCATCTCGTCAACGCCGCGGTTAGAGGCCGCATCAAGTTCAACATAATCGACAAACCGACCGCTGTCGATTTCTGTGCATGCTCGACATTGACCACAGGGTGTGGCCGTGATGCCCGTTTCACAGTTAAGAGACTTGGCCAAAATGCGCGACAAAGTGGTCTTGCCAACCCCGCGCGTGCCGGTAAAGAGCCAAGCGTGGTGAAGCCGCTGGGTCGACAACGCGTGCGTCAAGGCGCGCACCACGTGCTCTTGGCCCACCAGGCCTTCAAAATCTTTCGGTCGCCACTTTCGGGCAAGAACCAAATAACTCATGTGAACCCATGTCCTGCATTAAGTGATTTGTCGCCGAACAACAAAAAATGGCGAGCCTTACTTCGGCACTGACTCTGCACGGCTGTGGCTGCTTCGTTCCCGACCTGACCAGATTAACCGCCGAACCATGCGAAGGGGCCCGCCAGTGTCATTTTAGCAGGCTCAGCGCATTACACCGTCAGCCAGAGATCGTCACGTGGAAAGTAAAGGGCGGCTTGCACAGGCCTGTCGTCAAACGCCTGCAATTGCGTCACATAACGTTGTAACTGACCGCGATATCTCGCCAACATGCGCGCCTCGAATTGACCCAACGACTCTTGGGGACCCGGACGTGCAGTTTTGTAGTCCACCACCAACCAATCTTCTACACGCTCAATGGCCAGATCCATAATCGAAACCGCCTGGCTGGCATTAAGCAGCGCCCATTCCACTTTACGATGTGGCTGACTCAGTAACCAGCGTCCTTTTTCGCTATCGCGCATGGCCACCAATGCATACAGTACCTCTTCTGCCGCGACTTGCCGCAACGCCCCAGGCAAACCGAGCGCTTGCAACTGCGACTGCACCAAGGACGCAGCTGGTAGCACCAACCCGGCCTCCTTGGTGGTTGCCCAGTGAGCCAACCACGCGTGAATCAACACCCCAACCAACCGCTCAGCAGTTTCAGACACCGCCCACCCGTAACGATCCTCACCCGCAATAGCCGCTGTCGGCTGTCGCGCTAAGGGCATTGCTTGCTCTCGGCGCCACATCACCGGTGCTCGCCATACCGGTTGCGACCCAAAATCTTCTACGCCCTCGGCAACGGTCAGCTGCTCACCACTCGGTGGTGGCAAGGGGCAAAAGGGCCACAACCGCTCGAGTAGACTGTTTTTCTTGGGGCTTTGCCAATCCCCCGTCTTGTTATCAAGCCCGTGACAAGCGACCAAGTGCAAAGTCGCGCGCGCGCGCGTCGCTGCCACGTAGATCAGCCTGTCCGTCTCGTAGGCCATGCGTGTCGCTTCGCGACGCCCCAGAAACAACGCCAACCGATCCTGCTCTGTTTCTGTTTTAGATTTGACCGGTCCAAACAACACCCGCGCCTCTGATTGCTCAACGCGCACCAAGGGCACCCGGTCCGGTGGCGGCTGACGTTCAAGACCTAACAGCACCACTGACTCAAACTCCAAACCTTTGGCCTTGTGCATGGTCATCACATCAATGGCGCGCGCGCTCGCAACCGGCTCGGCATACAAGACGTTAAGCCGACGCTCCAGCGCGTCGACATCCAAAAAGCTATGCTCGGCCATGTTTTCAATCAAACGCAGCAACGCTTGCACATCTTCGTGATCGCTGGCTTCACGCACCAGACGGTGACCTTCCAAAGCCCGCCAAGTCTGCTCTAGACGAGCTGCAAAGGGCAGCACCCCATCATCATCAATGGCTTTTAACAACACCTGTGCCACCGACAGCAAGCGCGCGCGCTGTGAAACCTCGAACGTTCGAGCCAGCTCATCGCTTGCCACCACACGTGCCAAGCACTGAGCCACAGTCAACCCAGGGGTGGCCATCAAACACTGATGCAAGGTTCCCAATGTCAAACCGCACCAAGGCGCACGCAGTACACCGACCCAAGCCGCACGGTCACCCAAGTGCAACAAAGCGCGCGCCAAATGCAAAACGTCATTGATCACCGGCTGTTGCTTAAGTGCCACCAACTCAATGGCTCGACAGGGCAAGCCTGCCGCCTGCAAGACTCGAGTCACGGCACCCAAATGTGGGCGCGAACGCACCAAAATAGCCATCGGTGAACGCGACTGCGCGTGGGTTTGCCAAGCTTGTTGTGCCAGTTCAACCACCCGATTCCAAGCCGCCGGTTGATCCTCGAGCAGGTGCCAGCTCACCGCTGGTACATCGCTCATCGGATGCCAGTCTTGCGCCTTCGAATAAGTGATCGCCCCCATATCAGCGTCATTGCTCGCAGGGAACAACTGAGCAAAGGTTTGATTGACCCAACGCACGATGCCACCCTGCGAACGAAAGTTCGCTGTCAGGGTCAGCCGCTCAAGCGGCACATGCCCCAAGCCCTTGTCCTGTACTTTCAGAAACAACCCAACCTCGGCCTTACGAAACCGATAAATCGACTGCATTGGGTCACCCACCAAAAAAGCGGTACGCCCATCATCGGGCAACCAGCCCGAAGTCAACAGTTCGAGCAAACGCAGCTGAGGCAAGCTGGTGTCTTGAAACTCATCCACCAACACGTGCGCCAACTGCGCATCGAGCTTTAAGAGCAAATCGCTGGGGTCATCGGCTCGGCCCAGGGCCTGAACAGCCCGTTGCGACACCTCGATAAAGTCAACTTCGCCACGCTGCGCAAAAAGGGTCAACAATTGCGCCGCACACAAGCGCAAGCAACCCAATTGAGCCTTCAGAATGGTGGCTTGCTGGCCTGACAACTCGGGCTCTGGCATCAGACGCACGGCATGCAGGCGCGTCACCCATTGCGCCACGGGCTTGACCCCAACATACGGGGCCAGCCACTGCTGCAACAACGCCTTTTGAGCAGACTTAATCGGACAGCCAATCGTTTTGGTAATTTGCGCACGAACCCCACCAGAATTGGTGAGCAGTAAATCGGCTAACGCACGCCACTGCGAGATCTGACTCGGGTCTGGCAGAAGTTCGCCAGACATCCAATCCAGTAAAGGCTGAAGGACCGTTTGCGCTGATTGTTTTTCCTCACTAAGTGCCTGTGCTGCCAGCCTTGCGATTGGTGCCAACGCATCCTCCCAGCCCATTGGCATGGCTTTTTCGAGCTGCGTCAAATCATCTGTTAATACCGACCACAAATTCTCTTCCAGCACATCGGTGTCGTCACCATCGCCTAACAATGGCAACCACTGGTCGCGCTTACCCAGCATGTCAGCCAGCGCCTGCGCGGCGGCCTCAACATCCAAGTCCAAGTGCGTCAACACTTCTTGCACAGCACTTTCTTGGGTGCCCATCAAGAGCGTTCGTCTGGCCGCTTCTAAATAGAGACTCGGGGCGTCTTGCACAATTCGTGGCATTCCCCCTAACCCAGAAAACCATGGCATGGCGCGAACCAGTGAGGCACAAAACGCATCAATGGTCTGAATTCTCAAACGTGCTGGATGCAACAATAAGCCCCACGACATCGCTTGGTCGCGTTGCAAAGCGGCACGCGCCAAACACCAGCCTTGGTATTCATGCGCATCTTGAGGCACTTGCTCGTCAGTCGCACGTACCAGCTTTTCCATAACGCGCATGTGCATCTCAGCAGCCGCTTTGCGCGTAAAAGTCATGGCCACAATTTGTTCAGGACGATCAACGCGTGCCAACAACGCCAAAATTCGGTCGGTCAGCAGTGACGTTTTGCCAGAGCCGGCTGGCGCCTGCACGATAAATGAGCGAGTCGGATCAACCGCCAAAGCACGCTGATCGGCATCATCAGGAAAGCGTTCAGTCAAACTCATCACCACTTGCCTCATGCAATCTCAACAGCGACCGTATCGTGCAAAAGTTCATGTCGTTGTGATGCCAGACCACGTTGCTGGTGTCACCCCGCGTGAATGATTCACCCAGATCCGTTAAGCAACCACGCCAACGTTGCAGCTGCGCTGACCAATCAAGCGAGCCCCAGTCTTGCTCTGAGAGCACAGCCACACCTTCAATCCCAGTTTCAGACTGCGCCAACCCTCGCAACGCCACGCTGCCCGCATGCAGCTGACCCCACAGCAAGGCCGAGGGCGGCTCTCCCGCCTCACTCAAAACTTGGACGTAGGCCAGCAATTGCACGTTCTTTAAGCGGGGTCCCATCCAATCTTTGGCCGGATCAGGCAAGTGTTTACCCGTTTTGTAATCAATCAACAGGCTTTGACCATCGGGCAACTTATCCAGCCGATCTAAGGATACCTTCAAGGACAATCCATCAAGCGACCCAAGTACCAATTGATGACTTTGTTCGCACGCAGCCACACGAAACGGCGGACGCAGCGCCTCAAACGATAACCAAGCCAGAATCACCGTTTGACTGCGTTTCATTTCTAACAAGCGCAAAGCACGGGGCCAATCAACCAAATAATGCGCTGCCCTTTCAAGCACCCGTTGCTCAACCAAGGCTGACAACTCACCACTGACCTGTTGCTCAAGCAACACCGCTTGCGAACCCAACGCCAGCCAGACGTCCTCCATCACCTTATGCAACAACATGCCCCGTTGCACTGACGTATTGGGCAACACTGCGTGCGCTACCATTGCGTCAACGCCTAAGCGATGTCTAAAAAATGCCCAGCAGGGATTTATCGCCTGCAATTCAAGTACAGAAACGCCGCCACCAATTTTTTCAGCGGGTTGCAAGGCCACTTGCGACTCGTCTAGCCATGCTTCCAAAGCAATATTGGCTGCATCCAAGTCGTGTCGAGTTGTCCATTGCTCGGCCGGCACAACCGGCAGGTCAGCAATCAGCGGTGACACTCGCATCGGACTATCACCATCTCGGGCCGGCCAGCTAAACACCATGTTAGGCGCCAATTCACACAGCGCGGCATACAACGCTTTGGCCCACTCAAACTCACGCGCTGGTGTCGAGCGCGGAGCGCCGGCTTGACTCAATGCTGGCAGCGGAATCAACGGATTGGGATTGGCCATGGCCGGCAAAACCTCATCGGTTACCCCCATCACCCAAACCCCATCCCATTGGCCGCCCTCAGCCTCGAGTAAACCCAAAACATCCAATCGCGCATGTCGGTCGCGTTGCGGCTGAAAAGCCGTTTGACGCGCCAGCCGCTTGAGCATCTGCAAAGCCTCATCAACCGTGGGCGCTGGCAACAAATCATCAAGACTCGCTAAGCGCGATAACAAAGCATCCAATGCCCGTGTGGCTTGGTAGGCCGCTGAACTTTGCGTGGTGTCACCTGGAAATCCAAGTGCTACCAATGTTTGCCGAAAACGATTGGCCCAAGAAAACCAAGGCGCTGTTGGACCTAGCCTGTCTTGCCAGACGGCTTGGACTTGTGACCACGCTTGCGACAACTTCGGTGCCGATTCAATGGCAGACAGCCAACGCGGTGTGGTCACGCAAGTCACCTGCCAACGCCGCCACAGAACGTCAATCAATGCGCGAGCGCTCGCTTCGCTATCCACGCCGACGCAACCGCCACCCGTCAAGGTTTGACCCGCGAGCGCCGGCTTGGCTTCACCCTCTGTTTGCAGCTGAACCGTCAGCGACAACCAATTCAACATGGCTCGGCCAAGCGGCCAATGGGCCAAGGGCGGCGCCACGGCGACGTTAAAGGTGAGCCCTTCTAAAACGCGAGCCAACACCCGTCTGGCCAAAGAGGCCTCGCTTTGCAACGCTGGCACCACGATGGCAAACCGACCTTGCGGATGCGCTGTCAGTTGCTCACGCGCCCAATGAGCCGCGCCTTGCCATTGCTCGGCCATCGACTCAAAACCAGTCCTGACAATGGTAGATGCCTGACCAGTAGACCCTGCGGGTGACGCCCCGGTTAGCTCGATGAGCTGAACCGAGGCGTTTTGTAACTGCTCAAGCAAGGCTCGCATCTGCGGCGAGTATTCGTTAAAGCCAGCCAAGACAACGGTCGCCGGCAATGCAACCTCACCACGCTTTACCCATTGCCTCACACGATCGGCCAAGCGATCTGTATCAAAGGCGCCCAAGTCATGCAACCGCCCCTCATAGACGCCACGCCACGCCAAGAAACGAAGGTAATCTGGTGTTTGCGCCGCTTCGGGCACGTGAACCTGCCACTGCCACAACAGACTGTCAGCTTGTTGTGCCAACAAAGCCACTTGTTCAACATCAATCAGCCCATCGTCTGACTCGACTTGTGCAATCACATCAGCCCACAGCAAACGCGCCGCTGAGACATCAAGCACTCGTGTCATTTGAGTCGAGTCAGCCGCAAAGCTGCGCTCAAAGGCCAAACCGTTTAGCCAGGCTGACCACGGCTGGATGCGGGGCAGTTCAATCGTTTGGTCGGTTAAGGTGTCAGCGAGTTGGGCTGTCACCGTTCGGGTCAAGCGGTTGTTTGCCGTCAACACCAAAACCTCAGCGGCTGGACCACGCAAGAGGTCTTCGATACCCCAACGAGCCCATTGGACTGTTGGCATGCTTTAAAAACCGCACATGGCGGCGATGGTTTCCCAGTTCAGGCGCATGCCCGGGGTGAGATAGCCCAGAAACCCAACAGCCATCACGGCCACTAGCAGCGACCAACCCGCCACGCGCCACGCCAAATGGACTTTGGGCTGCGCAGCTTCTGTCTCTTGATCTGGTGTGGATGACGATAAGGATGAAGGTGATACTGACACTGAGCGCTCCCGCCATTTAACTTGGTTAAGCCAAAGCCTGTGGCTGCGCCAAGGGCTGTTCGCGAATGGGCAAACAAAGCGCGCCGGCAATCAAAGCCAAAGCGATTCCCATCCACCAAACAATATCATAATTGCCCGTGATCGCTTGCACTTTTCCGCCCAACCAAACGCCGGTGAAACTACCAATCTGGTGACCCAAAAAGACCATGCCTGATAAGGTAGCCGCAAATCGTAAACCATAGATTTGCGCAATCAAGCCTTGCGTGAGTGGCACCGTGCCCAACCAAAAAATCCCCATCCAAGCCGCGAACACATAAATCACCCAAGGCGATAGTGGCAGCAGCATTAACCACAGCATGCCAATCGCTCTCAGTGAGTAAATACCAGCGAGAAGATTTTTCTTACTATATATGCCGCCCAGACGCCCAGCCCCATACGACCCAAACACATTGAACAAACCAATCAAAGCAATCGCGATGGCGCCTGTACTCGCATTTAAGCCACCATCAGTGGCAAACGATGGCAAGTGCAACGTGATGAAAGCCGTGTGAAAGCCACAAACAAAGTAGCTCCAGAATAAGAAATGAAAGCTGCGGTGCTTCAGCGCTTGAGCAATCGCTTGTCGCATGGACAGTTCAATGCCCGTGCCTTTGCTCGGTTTGCCGCGCAGGTAGTAAGCCATGGGAATGGCACACGCCAAAAAGACCGACAGCACCCAATAAGCACCTGACCAGTCTAGGGTATCAATCAACACTTGGCCTGTGGGCACCACTAAAAACTGGCCCAGCGAGCCTCCGGCGCTGGCGATACCCATCGCAGTACTGCGATAGCTCGCTGGCGCCGAACGCGCCACAACCGGCAAAATAACGGCAAATGTCGTGCCCGCTTGACCGAGTCCTACCAACAAACCGGCCGCTAAATAGAGCTCCATCTCGGTGCCCGCCAAGCGCGTGCCCATCAAACCCATGGCGTACAAAAAGGCCGACAGCGCAACCGTGCGTCCAGAACCATATCGATCGGCCATCATGCCCGCGGCAATCGCGCCAAATCCCCAGGTTAAATTTTGTAGGGCGAACGCCATCGAAAACACTTCACGCGACCACCCAAACTCGACCCCCATGGGCTGGATGAACAGACCAAAGGTGGCGCGCGTGCCCATGGCCATGAGCACAATGAGGGTGCCGATCAAAATTGGCTGCATGTTGACGGTCGTTTGACTTTGAGCGCTTGACATCAAATCCTGCTGATAGGAGATGGCGCCGCCGGCACGAATCGAACGTGCGACTCCCTTCTTAGGAGGAAGGTACTCTATCCACTGAGTTACGGCGGCAAGATTGCAAGTTTAGCAATAAGACGAGCGCTCGGGCGCACTAGCCTCTCGGATGGTGCTGGGCGTGTAATTGCTGCAAGCGCTCGCGGGCCACGTGGGTGTATATTTGCGTGGTTGAAATATCTGCGTGCCCGAGCAACAGCTGTACCACTCGCAAGTCAGCCCCATGGTTGAGCAAATGGGTGGCAAAGGCGTGGCGCAGCACGTGGGGTGACATCGGTGCTCGCACGCCAGCGATCACAGCGTATTTTTTAATCAACAACCAAAACGACTGCCGAGTCATGGCCTGAGCCCGTGCCGTCACAAATAGCGCCGGGCTGGTTCTGGCACCCAACAAAGACATCCTCGCAGATTTAAGATATCGATCAAGCCAGTGAGCGGCCTCACCGCCAAGCGGCACCAACCGATCCTTGCCGCCCTTGCCCTCGACGACCCGAATCACACCGTCAGAGAGACTCAAATCCAACACCCCCAAATTAACCAACTCCGAGACGCGCAGACCGGTGGCATACAACAGCTCAAGCATCGCCCGATCGCGCAAGCCCCGGTCGGTTTGCACCGCTGGCGCGCCCAATAACGCCTCAACCTGCTGTTCGCTGAGTGTTTTGGGCATACGCACGGGTTGCTTGGCTGCACGCAAGTCCAAACACGGGTCCACTTGAATCCGTCCCGTTCGTCTGGCCCACAAAAAATAACGGCGCAAGGTCGCCAAGCGTCGATTGGCCGTGCTGGGTCGAGTCTGAGCATGAGACTCAGCCTGCCACCCGATCACATCGCCCTGGCTGACCTGATCAAGCGTTTTATCCCTTTGCTGCAACAACCAACGCTCAAACGCCACCAAATCCTGCCGATAAGCCGACAATGTGTTTGCGGCGAGACCGTCCTCGAGCCACAACGCGTCTATAAATGCACTGACTGCCAAAGACCCTTGCGTATCCAGACTGGCCTGACTCATGGCTTCACCTCGAGCGGGAAATTCCGTCACAATACCAGTATTGCGTTCCCATTCGAAATGCTGCTGAGCCCAAGAAATGTCCGTCGCCTGGTTGGTTTTGCCTGATTTTCTGTTGATTGTCCTTGGATGGATACTGCACCACCGACTCGGATTCTCCAAAGATTTTTTCACCGGACTCGAAAAGCTGGTCTATTACGTGCTGTTCCCAGCACTGCTTTTTCAGTCTATTTTAAAAACACCGATAACCCCAGCCACTGCTGGTGACACACTTTTGGCGACCACTGCCCTGGTGGCTTTGGGTTTTGCATTGGGTCGTTTGGCGGGGCCTTTGTTTAAGTCCTCGGCCATGGCACTGGCCTCAAGCACGCAATGCGGCTTTCGATTCAACACTTACCTCGGCTTGGCGCTGGCGCTCAGCTTAGGGGGTGCCAGCGGCTTGACAACCATGGCATTGATTTTGGGTTTCGCCATTCCGATAGGAAACGTTGCCGCCGTCTATTCACTGGCCAAACATCACGGCACCAACCCGCTGGCGGCGCTACTGCGCAACCCTTTATTCCTTTCCACAATGCTAGGACTGGCTGCCAACTTAGCGGGGCTGAAATTACCCGACCCCATTGACACCACCATCGGCAGACTCGGCAGTGCTGCCATCGCATTGGGCATCCTTTGCATCGGACCGAGCCTGAGCTGGCAGGGTGGTCAAGGCAACGGCCGACTGGTCGCATGGATGGTGTCAGTCAAGCTAATCATGCTGCCAGCCGGTGCTTGGCTTATTGCCCAACTGATCGGATTTGATGTCTTGGGTACCCAGATACTGGTGCTTTTTGCCGCGTTACCTTGCGCCACAGCGGCCTACGTGATGACTGTTCGCATGGGCGGTGATGGCCGGTTGGTCAGTTTGATTATCTCTATCGGCACCCTTTTGAGTGCCCTAACCATCCCTGCTTGGATGATTCTGCTACGCTAAAGATTGAAAAAACACGCCTATGTTGCAACATGACAACAATACCTTTAAGCCTTTTTCTGCCCGATGAAGCCGCAACCGATGAGTTGGCTCGTGCGGTGGCCACTCTTGTGCTTCAAACCATGCTCGGTGATACAAACACTGCCGCAAGCCCTGCTATTGCTCATGATGGCCCATCAAACGGCGTGGCTATTTACTTACAAGGAAACCTCGGTGCTGGCAAGACCGCCTTTGCGCGCGCCTTCCTACAACAGTGTGGTGTCAGGGGGCGAATCAAAAGCCCAAGCTATGCCCTACTTGAGTCTTATAAAGTTTCGAGCTTATACTTTTATCATATTGATTTTTATCGCTTTAACGATCCAAGGGAGTGGGAAGACGCGGGATTTCGCGACTTATTTCGCCCAAATGCGGTTGTGTTGATTGAGTGGCCTGAAAAAGCGGCTGGTCAACTGCCCTCACCTGATTTGCATATTTCGCTGCAATACGAAGACGAGGGTCGCACCGCTGGATTGCGAGCAGACACTAAGCGAGGGCAACAATGGCTAAAGACACTAACCCGACCCGGGCCAGTGACCTGATTCAAACGCCGCTAGCGCGCGCGCCAATCACTCGACGCCAACTTTTGAGCGCTGCTGGCGCATTGATTTGTTTGCCGGTCTTTCCTCGCATGGCCATGGCCGCGGCCGGCGTACTCGCGGTACGAACATGGCCCGCGCCAGACTACACGCGCGTCACGCTTGAGCTAAACAGCGAGCTAAAAGCTGAGCATTTCACCCTAGAAAACCCACACCGTATTGTGGTGGACATTGATGGCCTGAGGCTAAGCCCGGCGCTAGAGAGTTTGGTTCGCGACATCAAACCAGACGACCCCTATATTGCGTCCCTGCGCGTGGGCCAAAACCGCCCAGACGTGGTTCGCATTGTGATAGACCTCAAGCAAGCCGTCGCCCCCCAAGTGTTCACTCTAAAACCAGTCGGTGACTACCAGTACCGCTTGGTGCTCGATCTCTACCCTATCTTGGCCCAAGATCCCCTTATCGCGTTCTTAAATCAACAGCCTGATTTTGGTAGCGACGACCCACTGGCTAAAATTCTCGAAAATTTAAACCAAGGCGCACCGTCCACTGGACCAGCGCAAATTGCTTCAGCACCAGCAACAGCACCCAAGGTCACCTCAAAAGTATCGCCCGCAACGACCGCTCGGCGGTCGTTGCGGCAGCGCACTTTGACCATCGCTATCGATGCTGGCCACGGCGGCGAAGATCCAGGTGCCGTTGGCAAAGGCGGCACTTACGAGAAAAACGTGGTGCTTGCGATCGCCAAAAGGCTAAAAACCAAAATCGATGCCACTCCAGGCATGCGAGGCTATCTAACCCGCGATGGTGATTATTTTGTGCCGCTACACGTGCGAGTGGAAAAAGCCCGCCGCGTCAAAGCTGACCTATTTATCTCCGTTCACGCTGACGCGTTCGTGCGGCCCACGGCCGGTGGCAGCTCAGTCTTTGTATTATCTGAGCGTGGCGCCACCAGCACCACCGCCCGGTGGATGGCCAAAAAAGAAAACGCTTCTGACCTTATCGGTGGCGTTAACTTGGCAGGTCAAAACAATCAGGTTGCCAAGCTATTGTTGGATCTTTCGACATCGTCACAAATTAAAGACTCGCTTAAGGTCGGTCGGGTGTTTCTTAACGAGCTCGAAGGTGTTTATCGCCTACATAAACCGCAAGTTGAGCAAGCGGGCTTTGCGGTACTGCGCTCCCCTGACATGCCCTCAGTGCTGGTGGAAACCGCGTTTATTAGTAACCCAGCAGAAGAACGTCTCTTGCGCAGTGCCAATTATCAAGATAAGTTCGCCACGGCCATGCACAACGGCGTGGTGCAATTTTTTGTCAGCAACCCTCACTTGGCACGCGCCGACTAACGACCCGTACCAAGCACGTCATTTAAGCACCAGGACGCCGAAGCACCCTCTACAATGGGGTGCTTCTTTTTTTAGGCTCACCATGACTCTTTCTGCCGCGCGTATTGCTGCTTTACCCGACCAATTGATCAGCCAAATTGCTGCTGGCGAGGTGATCGAGCGGCCCGCTTCAGTGCTAAAAGAGTTGGTCGAAAATGCGCTCGATGCCAACGCTCAAACCATTGAGGTCAGACTTGAAGCTGGTGGCATTCGTCGGATTGCCGTGATTGATGATGGCAGTGGTATCGAAGCCCATGATCTTCCCTTGGCCTTACAGCGGCATGCCACCAGCAAAATTCGCTCACTAGACGACCTAGAGAATGTTCAATCAATGGGGTTTCGCGGCGAGGCACTGGCTTCTATCGCCTCAGTGGCCCGTTTAACACTCACCTCTCGCACCGCTGAAAGCAACAACGCTTGGCAGATGACGCCTCAGACCGAACCAGAACCGGCCGCTGGGCCTGTGGGTACCGTCGTTGATGTGCGCGCACTTTTTGACCTTGTGCCTGCCCGGCGTAAGTTTCTAAAAGCAGAAGCCACTGAGTTCGGCCACTGCATGGACGTCATGACACGCATCAGCTTGTCACATCCTGATGTGGTGTTTCGGGTGTTTCACAATGAACGCGCCGTCAAGCAATGGCCAGCAGGCTCTATGCTTAAGCGTATTCGCGACGTTCTCGGTGACGAGTTTTCAGAGCAAGGACTCATCATTGAGGCCAACAGCGGCGCCACCACCTTGAAAGGGCTGGTGACTCGACCCACCGCAGCCCGGGCGCGTGCCGATCGACAGTTTTTATTTGTTAACGGCCGACACGTTCGCGATCGCACCGTCTCGCACGCCATCAGAGCCGCCTATGCCGACGTTTTGCACGGCGATCGACAGCCCGCCTACGTGCTTTTTTTAGAGATTGACCCACAGACCGTTGACGTCAACGTCCACCCCGCCAAGCAAGAAGTGCGGTTTCGAGACAGTGGGGCTATCCACCGACTGGTGCAACAAGTCATCAACCAAACGCTGGCAGGGCAACAAAACGCGCAAAGTCAGCTCGGCACTCAGACCACAATGGCGCCATCAGTCACCGACTCTGCGCCCTCACCATTGGCCTATCCTGCCACTGCCACACAAAGTCGACTGTCGTTGGCAGAGCCGCTAGGCCGCTACCAGAGCAGCAATAACAACATGGGCCCCGGTTGGCAGCAAGCACACCAGCCGTTGCCAAGTGCTTCACTGAGTGCTTCACCGATTGCCTCACCAAGCACATCACCAAGCGCATCGCCAACCACAAACCCAATCGCAACATACGACCCCACCGACGAAAACCTGCCGGTCTGGCCGCTGGGGCGTGCGTTGGCTCAGCTGCATGGGGTCTACATTTTGTCGCAAACCAACGATGGAATGATATTGGTTGATATGCATGCCGCCCACGAAAGAGTGGTCTACGAACAACTCAAAACCAGCTTAGATCAGCAATCGGTCGCCACCCAAGGCTTGCTGGTGCCAATGGTGCTTACCGCCTCAGCGCGTGAAGTGGCCTTGGCGCAAACACACGAATCAGCGCTTAACGAAATGGGGTTTGAAATTCGCGCCGGCGGGCCTCAATCATTGATCGTACGGCGCGTGCCAGCTTTGCTGGCGCGCGGTGATCTCGATGCCTTGGTGCGGGGGGTTTTAGACGATATCGAGTCAGTTGGTGCCAGCGCCTTACTCACTGAGCAGCGCAACATGTTGCTAGCGACCATGGCCTGCCACGGCTCGGTTCGCGCCAATCGTCAGCTCACGATTGCTGAAATGAATGGCTTGCTTCGGCAAATGGAACAAACCGCGCGCGCTGATCAATGCAACCATGGCCGACCCACTTGGGTGGCTTGGCGCATGACCGATCTCGACCGTTTGTTTTTACGCGGCCAATGAGCGCCTCAACAACCACCGCCTGGCCACCATTGCTGTGCCTAGCTGGCCCCACAGCCAGCGGCAAAAGCGCTGCCAGCATGGCGATTGCCGAACACTTACCAATTGAAATTATCAACGTCGACTCAGCAACCATCTACAGGGGCATGGACATTGGCACGGCCAAACCCGATCACCAAGCCCGGGCGAGCGCTACCCATCACTTGCTCGACATTCTGGACCCTTCGCAATCCTATTCTGCTGCTCAGTTTTTACACGACGCCCAATCCTGTGTGCAAGCCATCAGGGCGCGAGGCAACATCCCTTTGCTTGTCGGTGGCACGATGCTTTACTTTAAGGTGCTCAGGGACGGCATTGACGATTTACCGAGCGCACCGCCCACCTTGCGCATTGAGATTCAAGCCCGGGCACAAGCGTGCGGTTGGCCCGCCATGCACCAAGCGTTGGCTCAGGTCGATCCAATAACCGCCAAACGATTGGCGCCAAACGACAGTCAGCGCATTGGGCGGGCACTCGAGATCTATCACTGCAGTGGTCGTGCGATGTCGGATTTTTTCAACCAAGAACGCCCACCAGCAACACCCCTTCGCCTCATCAGCCTCGAGCCCCAAGACCGCACACCCTTGCATGAACGGATGACAAAACGTTTTGACGCCATGCTCGACCAAGGGCTTGAAGCAGAGGTGCGTGCTTTACATGCGCGCGGCGACTTGAACCCAGCGCTGCCATCCATTCGCTGTGTGGGCTATCGCCAATTGTGGGCATATATTGAAGGGCACGACACCCTAAGCCAAGCGCGCGAGAAAGCCATCGCAGCCACACGCCAATTGGCCAAACGGCAATTGACGTGGCTGCGCAGCATGCCTGAACGTGAGGTCGTTGATTGCATGTCGCCAAGCGCGACTCGGGATGTTTTGAGCAAGGCGCTCGAAAACACCAAGCGTATCAATCAAACCAGCGAGACTGACTAAATCACCACGGTCTGCGCGTCACCTTCGCCGCCGGCTACGATTTCACCCAAGGCGTAGACCGTTTCACCGGCCTGCCTTAAGTTCTCAGCCACGGCGCTGGCCTCGCTTGCAGGTACCACTAACACCATCCCAATACCGCAGTTAAAAACGCGATACATCTCTTGGCTTTCGATGCCACCCTCGGCCTTCAGCCACTCAAAAAGTGGGGGCAAGGTCCACGCGCTTGATTGCAGGCGGGCCTGAAGGCCAGGCTGCAAAATTCTTGGCACATTGTCTAACAATCCACCACCCGTGATGTGCGCCAAACCCTTGATCGACGGCCCAAACTTAGCCAAGGCAGCCAAAACAGGCTTGACGTAGATGCGCGTGGGTGCCATCACCACATCGCCGAGTTTCTGGCCATCAAACAAATCATCAGGTTTGGCACCGGTTAGGCTCAAAACCCGACGCAAGAGTGAATAGCCGTTAGAGTGAGCGCCACTGGAAGCCAAGCCCAGCACCTGATCACCCGCTTGAATCGTTAGACCATTGATAATGTCCGATTTCTCAACGGCACCCACAGCAAAACCAGCCAGATCGTACTCACCGTCTGGATACATGCCCGGCATTTCAGCGGTTTCACCACCAATTAATGCGCATCCGGCCAACTCGCAGCCCGTGGCGATGCCACCAACCACGGTTGCCGCCACATCGACTGACAAGCGTCCACAAGCGAAGTAATCCAGAAAGAACAACGGCTCGGCACCTTGCACCAAAATGTCGTTCACGCTCATGGCCACAAGGTCAATACCGACCGTCTCATGGCGTTGCCAATCAAAGGCCAGCCGAAGCTTGGTGCCCACACCGTCTGTGCCAGAAACCAGTACCGGCTCTCGGTAACGCTTAGGCACTTCAAACAGTGCGCCAAAGCCACCGATCCCCGCCATGACCCCCTCGCGCATGGTTTTAGCGGCCAACGGTTTAATACGGTCAACCAATGCCTCACCAGCATCGATATCAACACCGGCATCGCGGTAGGTTAAAGGGGTTTGAGATTTGCTCATTAAGGTTACGCCACGTCAGTCAAAGGGAACCTTGCCTAGAGCCAGACGGTATTGCGCGTGCAATGTGTGACAATGGCAAGGTTTTGAATCAATTGAGCGTCATTTTACGACGAGTGCATGGCCCAACAGCTCATCCTCGATATTCTACCGCCGCCTGAGCCGACCCTAGCCAATCTAATCATTGGTGAGAACGCCGGCGTTGTTGCCGCGGTAAAAGCCTTGAAAGCAGGACAGTCCCTATACATTTGGGGTTCAGATGGTTGCGGCCGCACGCATCTGCTCAAGGCGGCCAGCCAACACCATCAGGGCATCTATTTGGCTGCTAACCAAGCCAAAGACCTACAAGCGCTGCTCGATCAAGACTCGCCGATACCGTCTTGCGTGGTCATTGATGATGCTCACCGACTTGACGAGCAAGGTGCCAGCGCGGTCTTCCGACTGTACAATCGGTGGCGCGAAGAGGCGACAGGTGCCAACGCGTTGCGTTTGATTTTGGCCGGAGACCGTGCGCCCTTGCAATTGCAACTGCGCGAAGATTTGCGCACACGGCTCGGTTGGGGTTCTGTTTACCGATTGTTTGCGCTGTCTGACACAGAAAAGTTCATGGCTTTAACCACCCATGCTCGAGATCGCGGCACACCCTTGTCGGCTGATGTGGTGCATTGGCTGCTGGCCCATGGCTCGCGAGATATTCGCGAATTATTTGGCTGGCTTGAAGCATTAGAAAAATACGCGCTCGCGCGGCATCGCTCGCTGACGCTACCGCTTTTAAAAACGATGCTTGCTGTTGAGCAAATGGACTCGCAGGTCCCCTTGAAACCCAAAGTTAACGATTAAGTCACGACCCCAAACCCATGCCCAAACAAGCCACTCGACTCGCCTTATTCGACCTGGATCACACGCTTTTGCCGCTAGACAGTGACTACCAATGGGCAGACTTTCTGGCGCGCACTGGGCGCGCTGGTGACCCTGATGTTGCTCGCGCACGCAATGACGAATTAATGGCGCAATACAACCGTGGCGACCTCACCGCTGACCAAGCCGCTGAATTCATGCTCGGATTGTTAGCGGCACACCCGCCGCACGAGCTGGCGATCTGGCATGACCAATTTATGCAAGCGGTGGTTAGACCTGAGCTGACCGAATCAGCCCTAAACTTGGTTAACCAGCATTTGAATGCCGGCGACTTGTGCGCCATTGTGACGGCCACCAATAGCTTTGTGACCGCTCCAATTGCACGGGCGTTCGGCATCGAGCATCTGATCGCAACCGACCCCGAATACCTCTTGGGTCGCTACACCGGTAAAATCAAAGGCACACCTAGCTTCAAAGAAGGTAAGGTTATTCGCGTCAACGCTTGGTTGAAAAGCCTCGGCCGAGCACTTGATGAGTTTGAACAGAGTTACTTTTACAGCGATTCAATAAACGACCTTCCACTGCTTGAAGTCGTAACCCACCCGGTGGTGACCAACCCGAGCCCGAGCTTGCGTGATGTTGCTGTCAAGCGCCAATGGCCGATTTTGGATATTTTCGGTAAACCCTTGGATCAAAAATCCTAATGCTGGCAAACACCATCAAAGGCCTCGTCAAACGACTGGTCAAACCCAAACGCGCTACGCCCGAAAGGATCAGCCGTGAACAACACGGCATCGATCGACGCTTGGTGTCACGCCATGCCATCAAGGTCTGCGAAACGCTGCAACAGGCCGGGTTTGATGCTTACATTGTCGGTGGCGCCGTGCGGGACTTGATCATCGGTCTCGAACCCAAAGACTTCGATGTGGCCACCAGCGCCACACCCGAACAAATCAGATCACTGTTTCGTCGCGCCCGCATCATCGGTCGTCGCTTCCAACTCGTGCACGTGGTGTTTGGACAAGAGATCATTGAAACCTCGACATTTCGGGCACCCGCCTCCAATGGACAGATGACCGATGACCACGGTCGCATCTTGCGTGACAACGTGTTTGGCAGCCAAAAGCAAGATGCCGAAAGACGCGACTTAACCATCAATGCACTGTATTACGATCCAGTCACCGAAACAGTGATTGATTTCCATGAAGGCGTGCCCGACTTAAAAAAGCGTGTGGTTCGCATGATCGGAGACCCAGCCACCCGCTACCGCGAAGACCCCGTGCGAATGCTGCGAGCCGTACGTTTTGCGGTTAAGTTAAACGGCAAAATAGAACCCGCCACCCAAGCACCAATTGCCCAATTAGCCGATCTGCTGAGCAATGTGCCAGCAGCGCGCGTTTTTGACGAAATGCTCAAGTTGCTGACCTGCGGGCAAGCCATGGCTTGCGTCAAACAATTGCGCACCCACGGCTTAGATTCAGGCACCCTGCCATTGCTAGACGTCATTTTAGAAGACCCCGAGGGACAAGCTTTCATCGAACTGGCCTTGGAGCGAACCGACAAACGCATCCGCTTGGGCAAATCTGTCAGCCCGAGTTTTCTGTTTGCCGCGCTGCTATGGCCACAGGTACGCAGCCAGTGGCAACGGCTCTGCGCCGATGGCGAGCAACGCATTCCAGGGCTGTCACAGGCCGCTGACCAAGTGTTGGATGCCCAGACCGAGAAACTCGCCATCAATCGGCGCTTCAGCTCAGACATGCGTGACATCTGGTTTATGCAACCACGTTTTGAGCGGCGAGTGCCAAAGGCCATTTATCGGCTATTTGAACAACCCCGATTCCGAGCGGCGGTTGATTTCATGCAAATGCGCGCAGCTTGCGCCGAAGTTGACAGCGTTTTGGCGCAGTGGTGGATGGACTTGGCTGACGCCAACGACGCGAATCGCAGCGAAATGATTCAGGCTTTGGCCGAAGAGCCCCGAGAGGAAGGTGTGGCCATCAAACGCCGACGCCGCCAACGACGCAAAAAACCAGCCGATACCGCTGCCCCGCAAAACAGCGGTGTTTCTTAAGGCCTTTACATGTCCATAGCCACGGCTTATTTAGGGCTCGGTGCCAACTTGGGTGCGCCCATTGAAACCTTGCGCCAAGTGCTGCAAGACATCGGGCATTTACCCGGCATTGAAGACTGCGAGTGCTCAGATTTTTTTGGCTCAGCCCCACTTGATGCGCCAGGCCCCCATTACGTCAACGCCGTGGCCAAAGTTCACACCACGCTGGCACCGTTAAACCTGTTAACCGAACTGCAGCATTTGGAAGTTCATTACGGTCGCATTCGTACACCAGACAGTATTCGCAACGCGCCGAGAACTTTGGACCTCGACCTACTGTGCTACGACAATCTCAACTTGGTGACACCGCGCTTAACACTGCCACACCCGAGGATGTCTAAACGCGCGTTTGTGCTGCGACCACTGGCTCAGCTTAGCCACGATTTTGTACTCAACGGGCACCCCATGACGGCACTGCTGATCGGTTGTGCCGACCAACAGTGTGTGCCACTGACCTAACCCTTACCCTTTCCCTTAGATCGCGCCCGCTTGCTCAAGCACACTGATCTGCTCAGCCGATAAGCCAATTTCACCCAAGATCTTGTGTGTGTGTTCGCCAAGCTCAGGCACAGCAGTCATCTGCGCGTCAAATGCCGAATTGGTTCCTGGCGGCAATAGCGCCGCAAGCTTGCCGACAGGGCTATCGACTTCAGTCCAACGCTGGCGTGCCGCCAACTGTGGATGCGCCCAAACGGCCTTCATGTCATTGACACGCGCATTGGCAATCTGCGCTTGCTCCAACCGATCCGTCACCTCTTCAATGGTCATCTGACTGAACCGCTCAACGATCAAAGCACGCAGACGCTCACGGTTTTGAACTCGCTTTGGGTTTGAATCAAAATCGGCATCTTTAGCGAGCTCGGGTTGCGCCATCAGCTTTTCGCAAAAGATGACCCATTCGCGTTCGTTTTGTAGCCCCAGCATGATGGTATTGCCATCACCCACTGGGAAAGGACCATAGGGGAAGATGGTCGCATGTGCCGCACCAGCACGAGGTGGCGGTTCGGCCCCCTCAAAAGCGTAATAAAGCGGAAAGCTCATCCATTCAACGGTGCTCTCAAGCATAGAGACATCCACCCGGCTGCCGCGCCCCGTTTTACCCCTGAGCAAGATCGCATTCAAAATACCAGAGTAGGCATACATCCCAGCGGCAATATCCGACATCGAGCAACCCGCCTTAGCGGGCTCATCGGGTGAGCCTGTCACTGACAGAAAACCGCTTTCGCTTTGAATCAGCAGGTCGTACGCTTTTTTCTTTTCATAGGGCCCACCTTCGCCATAGCCCGAGATGTCACACACGATGAGCTGCGGATACTGCCCCTGTAAATCATCAAATGACAGTCCCATGCGAGCCGCCGCACCGGGGGCCAAATTTTGAACAAGCACGTCTGCGGTTTTAAGCAAAGCGTGAAGCGCTTTCTGTGCCTCGGGATGCTTTAAATCAAGCGCCAAGCTTTCCTTGGAACGATTGGTCCACACAAAATGTGAGGCCATGCCCCTGACACGCTCATCGTAGCCACGTGCAAAATCACCCACCTTGGGGCGCTCAACTTTGATAACCCGAGCACCCATGTCAGCGAGCTGACGGGTACAAAATGGGGCTGCAATTGCATGTTCCAAGCTGATCACGGTGATGCCATCTAATGGCCTAACGTTATGAGTCATGGCACAAACCTCAATTCAGCCTGATGCGCCAAAGTGCCGTCTTGAGCGGCCCATAGCCGTGCCAGTCCGTCTTCAACCATCTCGCCCCCCGCCGTATAGGGCTTGGGTGCAATTAAAGGACGCAGCCCCCGATAGGCCAAGTGCTCGACCCGCGCGTTAGGATGCGCGCGCAGAAACGACTGAACCATGGTAGTTGCGATCAGCGGCCCATGGACAACCAACCCGGGATAGCCTTCGGTTTGCGTAACATAAGGAAAGTCGTAATGAATACGGTGGCCGTTAAACGTCAAGGCTGAGTAACGGAACAGTAACGTCGCCGTCGGATCAACCGCCATTGTCCATTCAGGTGCCGGCGCTTGCTCTGTGCCCTGTAGCTTCGGCGGCGTGGGCACGCGGTAAACGATGTCTTGTTCTTCACGAATCACGCGCTGCCCACCTTGCGAGATGTCATGCGCAACAGTCACAAACAGCAAAGAGCCCGTTTTACCTTGTTTTTCTGTAATGTTAGTCACGGTTGACGTCTTTTGAGCCTCAATGCCAGCCAGCAACGAACCCTCAAAATTAACGCGTCCACCCGCCCACATCCGGTTACGACCTTCGGCTGGTGGCAAAAACCCGCCACGTGCGGGGTGGCCGTCAGCGCCAAGCGCATCCATGCCAACACCTTCCAGAAAAAAACACCAGTGCCAAAGTGGTGACAATGGCTCACCGTGCGCCGGTGCCACCTCACCCATGGTTGCTGCTAAGCGAGCCGCGTGACCCACATCCACCGCATCAACCACCGTTTGGGATTTGCCCACCCAGTCATCTAAAGAAACGTCACTCATTGCAATCCTCAACCTTTTAAGCAGCCATCAGCGTCTGCGCGCGATGTAGGTGATAGTTGTTGTCACCGAGCAAAACGCCCATGTACGACAGACGCTTGAAATAGTCGCCCACCTCGAGCTCCAGCGTCACACCCATGCCACCGTGCAAATGGACAGCTTGTTCACCCACAAAACGCGCCGCGAGTGCCACCTCAGTCTTGGCCATGGACACACGCTTGCCGCGCAACGGTGCAGGGTCATCAACCAATGACACGGCCGCCACAAAAGCGTTAGAAACAGCCATCTCTTGTTGGATCAACATGTCAGCCACACGGTGCTGTATTACCTGGAAATTGATCAGTGGCTGGCCAAACTGTTTGCGCGTTTTCAAATAATTGATCGTGACTTCGATCAAATACTGCATGGCACCACAAGCGTGTGCGCACAACGCCGTAACAGCAAAATCCAAACCTCGATCAAGGATGGCCGTTGCGGCCTCACCGCGCGCCAACAAAGCCGCGCCATCAAGTGCGACCTTCTCAAACGTCACGTTGGCACAACGGGCCAAATCAAAGGTCGGAAAATCTTCCATCGACACGCCAGGTGTATCAGACGGTACCAAAAACAAAGCGGCCTCACCATCGAGCAAAGCAGTCACGATCATGGCCGTTGAACCTTTGCCATGCCACACGTGGCGCTTCAGACCAGTCAGCTCAAAACCATCGCCCCGAGCAACGGCTTGGGTTGATGTCGCCGTCATGGCAAAGCGCTCACCATCTTCCTGCCAAGCCACGGTCAAAATCGCCTCACCCTCAGCTTGCTCAGAGAGCCACTTTGCCTTGACCGATTCGTTTTCAATAGCAGACAATATCGTGACCGCCATCACTGCGCTGGGAATCACCGGCTCACTGACGATACCGCGACCCAACGCCATATGGACAGCAAGCATGGTAGCGGTGCTTTCACCAAAACCACCATACGCTTCTGGCACCATCAAACCCGTCACGCCAAGTTCGGCGAGACTGCCCCAGGCGGCTTGATCCAAAACCCCACTCGCCGCACGTGCGCGCCGCTTGTCAAAGGTCCAACCTTCATCCATCACGCGCCGCAGGCTGTCTGTCAGCATCTGCTGCTCTTCTGAATATGCAAAATCCATGATTATTTTTCCGTAAAACGTCTGTGACAGTGATGCGTTAAACGCCGATAAGCTGCTTGGCGATGATCCCTTTTTGGATCTCGTTGGTGCCGCCATAAATGGTCGTTTTGCGCATATCGAAGTAGGTCGCCGCCGATCCAACATCGAATTCACCACCTGGACCATGAAATTCGTTTTCAGCCCGCATCCAGTCTGGGTCGTAAGCCCATGCCTCAGGACCCGCGACCTGCATTTGCAGGCGAGCCAACTCTTGCTGAAGCTCAGAACCACGGATTTTAAGAATCGATGCTTTTGGACCTGGACCCGCGGTACTGTCCGCGGCGACGCGCAAAAGCAGCATTTCTAAAGCCAACACTTGGGCTTCGATTTGGTTGATGCTGTCCATCATCCGCGCATCAAAGCTCAGAGACGCTTTACCAGCCATGGCTTCACTGGCCATGCGCTTTAAGATCGCCAATTCGCGATGGCAATGCCCAATACCGGCGATACCGGTGCGCTCATGCCCTAACAAGTACTTGGCGTACGTCCAACCATCGTTTTCTTCACCGACCAAGTTCTCAAGCGGTGCCTCAACATTTTCAAGCCACACCTCATTGACCTCGGCACCACCGTCTAAAGTTTTGATGGGGCGCACTGTTACGCCAGGTTGGCGCAAATCGATCAAGACCATCGAAATACCACGTTGGGCTTTAACCGAGGGGTCGGTGCGCACCAAACAGAACATCCAGTCGGCATGATGGCCCAGGGTCGTCCATGTTTTTTGACCGTTGATAATGTACTTGTCACCTTGGCGTTCAGCGCGGGTTTTAAGCGAAGCCAAATCAGACCCCGAGCCAGGCTCAGAGTAGCCTTGGCACCACCAGTCTTCGACGCGGATAATGCGCGGCAAGTAATAGTCCTTTTGTTCTTGGTTACCAAACTTCATCAAAACGGGGCCGATCATGCTCAGACCAAAAGAGAGCAAGCGTGGCGCACCGGCCTTGAATGTTTCAATTTCAAAGATCAAGCGTTCAACAGCATTCCAGCCGGTACCGCCGTATTCTTTCGGCCATGTGGGCGCACCCCAACCGTGGTCAGCCAAAATACGATGCCATCGGATGTAATCGTCTTTCCCCAAACGTTGGTGATGCATTTGCTTGTCGCGGATGTCTGCTGGTAGGTTTTTTTCTGTAAAAGAGCGCACTTCTTCACGAAATGCCGCTTCTTGCTCGGTCCAAGTTAAATCCATGCTTTTCTCCCGTATTTTGACAATGTAACAAGCCCGACGAATCCACTGGAATCTGTCATTTTGGAATGCGGGTTTCACAGCACCCAAATCTCTTAGCCCCAGCCATCAACTGCGGCGCCAAACTGGCTTGTTCTGCCCACACCTTCTCTTTTTTTACTATCTTAGTTTGGCCTATCGAGCCTCACCCTGTCGGCAATCACCTATCCTAGGCCATGTGGTAGGGTTTAGGATAGTGGTTATTCCTTCAAAAAAATGAGATCGGAGAGAAAAATGAGTGGCATGTTGAAAGGCAAAGTCGCCGTGGTAACTGGCGCTGGTGGGGGAATTGGACGTGAAATCGCGCTGGCGATGGGCGCGGCAGGCGCCAAAGTGGTTGTCAATGACATTGGTGCTGCCCTCTCGGGTGAAGGCCTAACCGGCGCACCGGCTCAAAACGTTGCCGATGAAATCAATGCCGCCGGCGGCATTGCGGTGCCCAACACAGATAGCGTGTCGACTCGGGCGTCAGCAAACGGCATCATTGAAACCGCCATTTCACACTTCGGCCGTATCGATATTGTGGTGAATAACGCCGGCAACCTCCGGGACCGCGTTTTTCACAAGATGAGCGACGAGGAATGGAGTCAAGTCATCGACGTCCATCTAAATGGCACATTTTTTGTTAGTCGCGCCGCGGCCAACCACTTCCGCGAACAAGAGTCAGGTGCTTTCGTGCACATGACGTCGACCTCAGGCTTGATCGGTAACTTCGGTCAGGCGAACTACTCGGCCGCAAAGCTCGGCATAGCTGCCCTGTCTAAATCGATTGCGCTGGATATGAACCGTCACAACGTGCGCTCAAACTGTATCGCCCCATTTGCCTGGAGTCGTATGACAAGCTCTATTCCAGCCAATACCGATGAAGAAAAAGCGCGTGTGATGAAACTGCAAAAAATGGAAGCCCATAAAGTGGCCCCTATGGCTGTCTTCTTGGCATCTGACAGAGCCAAGGATGTCAACGGTCAGATTTTTGCTGTGCGCGCCAACGAAATCATGCTCTTTAGCCAGCCCCGCCCCGTGCGCTCAGTGCACATGAGTACAGGGTGGACGCCCGAGGCCATTGCAGAAATTGCAGCACCTGCCATGAAACATCATTTCATGGCCCTTGAGCGCTCGCCCGATGCCATTGATTGGGATCCAATTTAATATCGACGCATTCACTACCCAATAGGAAATAGCATGACGTTATCCCGACGCGCGCCGCTAGACGGTGTGCGGGTCCTTGATTTGTCCCGTGTTTTGGCGGGTCCATTTTGCGCCCAGAATCTCGCCGATATGGGCGCTGATGTGATCAAAGTCGAACGTCCAGGCACGGGTGACGACACGCGCGCTTGGGGTCCGCCATACTTGCGTGACGCCCAAGGTAACGACACCACCGAGTCTGCTTACTACCTGAGCACGAACCGCAACAAGCGTTCAATTGCCATTGACTTGTCCACCCCCGAGGGGGCTGCGGCTGTGAAAAAGATCGCCAGTCAGTGCGACGTGGTCATTGAGAACTTCAAAGTTGGTGGCCTGAAGCAATACGGTCTGGACTATGAAAGCCTCAAAGTCGAGATGCCTGGACTGATTTACTGCTCAATCACGGGGTTCGGGCAAAACGGGCCATTCGCTCAGCGACCGGGTTACGACTTCATGGTTCAAGGCATGGGCGGTTTGATGAGTATCACTGGTGAACGCGATGGTCTACCTGGGGCTGGCCCACAGAAGGCGGGGGTTGCGGTGACCGATGTCATCACCGGGCTCTACGCTGCCTTGGCCATCACGGGCGCTATTCACGAGCGCGCGCGCAGTGGTTTGGGGCAGTTCATCGACTTGGCGCTCCTAGACTGCCATATCGCCATGTTGGCCAATCAGAACTTGAACTACATGACCTCTGGCGTTGCCCCCACCCGAGCTGGCAACGCACATCAGAATGTCGTGCCCTACCAGGTGTTTGAAGCCAAAGATGGTTATTTGATCGTGGCTGTTGGCAACGACTCACAATTTCGGGCGTACAGCCAAGAGATTGGCAAGCCAGAACTTGGCACCGACCCCAAGTACCAGACCAATTCGGTGCGTATCCTTAACCGAGACGAACTGATCCCCATGCTAGAAGGGATCATGCTGACTCGCACGCGCGACGAGTGGATCAGCGCACTTGAAAAAGTGGGGGTGCCTTGCGGCCCCATTCAAACCATCGATCAGGTGTTTGACCACCCGCAGGTTAAGGCACGCCAAATTTGGCGTGAGGTGCCTCATCCCGTGGCAGGCATGTCGCCCACGACAGCCAACCCCATCAACTACTCAGACACGCCCATTCAGTACACCCGCCACGCACCAGGGCTTGGCGAGCATACTGAAGAGATATTGCGAGAGTTTGGTATCAAACCCGGCTAAGCCACAACCACCGGAATGCCTGCAATCTTACCGGCCCATTCTTTTGGGCCGGTTTCATGAACAGACGTGCCTTTGGCGTCAACGGCGACCGTTACCGGCATATCAACCACATCGAACTCATAAATAGCCTCCATGCCGAGGTCTTCAAACGCGACCACTTTGGCACCTCGAATGGCCTTAGAAACCAAGTAAGCCGCGCCACCCACCGCCATTAAATAAGCCGACTGGTGTTTGGCAATCGACTCAATGGCCACTGGCCCACGCTCAGCCTTACCAACCATGGCAATCAAACCCGTTTGGGCCAGCATCATCTCAGTGAATTTGTCCATCCGTGTTGAGGTCGTGGGGCCTGCAGGGCCGACCACTTCGTCGCGCACTGGATCGACAGGCCCGACGTAATAAATCACGCGATTGGTGAAGTCCACGGGGGGCTTTTCACCTTTGGCTAACATATCCTGAATGCGTTTGTGCGCCGCATCACGACCCGTCAGCATCTTGCCTGATAACAGCAACGTTTGCCCGGGCTGCCAACTCGCGACCTCTTTCTTGGTCAGCGCATTCAAGTCCACTGGCAGCGAAGCTTTGTAATCGGGCGCCCATTTCACGTCAGGCCAATCAGACAACGAGGGGCGCTTTAGCTGCACCGGACCCGAGCCATCGAGCACAAAGTGTGCATGCCGTGTGGCTGCGCAATTCGGAATCATGGCCACTGGCTTAGATGCGGCATGGGTGGCGAAGGTGTTGATCTTGACATCAAGCACCGTGGTCAAACCACCCAAGCCTTGAGCGCCGATGCCCAGTGCGTTCACTTTTTCATAGATCTCAATGCGCAACTCTTCGAGTGGCGTTTTAGGGCCGCGAAGGCGCAACTCGTGCATGTCCAAATCTTCCATCAGCGATTGCTTGGCCATCAGCACGGCTTTTTCCGCCGTGCCACCCACACCGATGCCTAACATTCCTGGGGGGCACCAACCAGCGCCCATGGTTGGCACGGTCTTCAAAACCCACTCAACAATCGAATCGCTCGGGTTCAACATCACCAATTTGGATTTGTTTTCAGAGCCACCACCCTTAGAGGCGACTTGCACATCAACTTTATCACCCTGTACCAACTCGATAGAAAGCACACAGGGGGTATTGTCTTTGGTGTTCTTGCGCGCAAAAATCGGATCATCTATAACAGAGGCACGCAACAGATTATCCGGGTTGAGGTAACCGCGACGCACGCCCTCATCACACAATGCCTGCAAATCACGCTGGGTATTGAACCGCACGCCCATGCCGATTTTTAAAAAAACGTTGACAATGCCAGTGTCCTGACAAATGGGGCGTCGCCCCTCGGCACAGAGCTTAGAGTTGGTCAGAATCTGCGCCATCGCATCTTTGGCAGCCGGGCTTTGCTCGCGCTCATAGGCTTGGGCCAGATGCGCGATATAGTCGGCTGGGTGGTAGTAGCTGATGAATTGAATCGCATCAGCGATCGACTCGATCAGATCATCTTCCTGAATAACCGTCATGACTCTTTCCTTATATTCTAAAAAATCAACCCATCAGTATCAAACCAAACAAATCAGCAATGCGAGCTATTGACCACACCAGACAGGTGCGCGCTTTTGCGCAAATGCCAGCGCACCTTCTTTGGCATCTTGAGAGGCCAAAATCTGTTCCATGAAGGGCACTTGTTTGGCAAACATCTCGTCTTGTGACCAGTCCAGGCCTTGGCTCACCACTTGCTTTGAGAGCTGAACCGCCAAAGGCCCATTGGCCGCTATTTTCTGCGCCAATGCCCGCGCCTCAGTCAGCGCTTGACCGGGCTCGGTCAAGGCGTTAATCAAACCAAAAGCGTGCATTCGCACCGCACTCAAGTGCTCGCCAGTCAGGATCGCCTCCATGGCCACGTGGTAGGGTAGGCGTTGCGGCAACCGCAGCAAACCACCCGCACCGGCAATCAAACCGCGCTTGACTTCGGGCAAGCCAAACATGGCTGTATTGGCGGCGACCACCAAATCGCAAGCCAAGACCATTTCAAAACCACCGGCCAGCGCATAACCTTCAACAGCGGCGATCAGCGGCTTGACGGGTGGCTGCTCAGTAAACCCAGCGAACCCCCGGCCTGGCACACGGGGACGACGTCCCGAAGCGGCAAAGTCCTTCAAATCCATGCCAGCGCTGAAATGACCACCCTCCCCTGTCAGCACACCGATACGAATGGCGTCATCGCCATCGAGCTGCTCAAATGCACCAGCCAGGGCCTGCGCACAGTCAAAATTAATCGCGTTGCGCGCTTCAGGACGATTAAGGCGAATAATCAGAACCGCGCCGTCTTGCTCTGTTGTGACCAATTCACTCATTGCTGCCCCTAAAATTTGTCGCATCTGACCGTCGCTTAACGCCAACGTCGTAGACGCAATAATAGGCGATTCACCCACCCACTGTCGCCAAGAGACGTGAACCGGCGGTTGGCTGCTGGGTCGCGCTAAAATGCCTCATTGTTACTGAAAGCGCGTTGAGCCAAACGCGCTGGCAAAACCGACTAGGCAAACGTTATCCATGATCACTTTTCAGCAAATCATCTTGCGACTACAGCAATACTGGGATCAGCAAGGGTGCGCCCTGCTCCAACCCTACGACATGGAAGTCGGTGCCGGTACGTCGCACACAGCCACTTTTTTGCGTGCCATTGGACCTGAGCCGTGGCGAGCCGCCTACGTGCAGCCGTCGCGCCGTCCCAAAGACGGTCGTTACGGTGAAAACCCCAACCGCTTGCAGCACTACTACCAATTTCAAGTGGTCCTCAAACCAGCACCACCAGATATCTTTGATCTCTACATCGGTTCGCTGAAGGCCATCGGTGTTGACCCTCTGGCGCACGATATCCGTTTTGTTGAAGACGACTGGGAAAACCCAACACTGGGTGCTTGGGGCTTGGGCTGGGAGGTTTGGCTCAATGGCATGGAAGTCACCCAATTCACCTACTTTCAGCAGGTGGGCGGCTTGGACTGCACGCCAACGACAGGCGAAATCACTTACGGCCTGGAACGCTTGGCGATGTACTTACAAGGCGTCGAGAGCGTTTACGACCTTGTGTGGACCGAACGCGACGGCCAGACACTGACTTACCGCGACGTCTTTCACCAAAACGAAGTGGAACAATCGACTTATAACTTTGAATACGCCAATGCCGCCGTGTTGTTTGGTCACTTCGATGACTATGAAGCACAAGCCAAAGCATTGATGGCAGTACCGCTGGCATTGCCCGCTTACGAAGCCACCCTCAAAGCAGCCCACACTTTTAACTTGCTAGACGCCAGAGGCGCCATCAGCGTAACCGAACGCGCGGCCTACATTGGCCGCATCCGGAACTTGTCGCGCGCCGTGGCGCAGGCCTATTTTGATTCCCGTGAAGCACTCGGCTTCCCGATGCTTAAAACGCTAGGGAGCCAGCCATGAGCATCGCTAACAGTTCTAGCCCCACAACCACTGACAACAACACAAACCACGCATCCCTGTTGGTTGAATTGCAAACCGAAGAACTGCCACCCAAGGCGCTTAAGCGCTTGGGTGAGACTTTTGCCCAAGCCTTGAGCCAACACTTGGCCGATAAGGGACTGCTGAACACCGATAGCGTTATCACACCCCTGGCCACGCCTCGCCGTTTGGCCGTTCACATCACGGCAGTCGCCGAAGCGGCCGCTGATCAAGCGTTTACAGAAAAGCTCATGCCCCTCAAAGTGGGGCTTGATGAAAAGGGGCAAGCGACACCAGCGCTCTTAAAAAAACTAGCCGCCAAGGGGCTTCAGCACTTAGACGCAGAGTCCCTTCAGACCATTGATGATGGCAAACAGCCCTATCTGGTGGCTTCAGGCACTGCGCCAGGCGCACGCTTGGCCAATACGGTCGACGCTGCACTCGCCGCTGCCCTTCAAGCCTTGCCCATTCCAAAGGTCATGCGCTATCAACTCGCCGATGGCGTGACGTCAGTCAGCTTTGTTCGGCCCGCACATGGTTTGATTATTTTGCATGGTGACAAAATCATTGTGGGGCACACGCTTGGCCTCACCGCCAATCGGCTCACACTCGGACACCGCTTTTTATCGACACAACCGCTTAGCATTGAGTCAGCCGACCGCTACGTCACACAACTGGCCACTGAGGGCCATGTCACGGCAAGTTTTGGAGAGCGCCGAGCGCTCATTGAAGCCAGTCTTCAAGCCAAAGCTGCCGAGCTTGGCGCATCCCTGGGCCATGACCCCGAAGTCGAAGCGCTTCTGGACGAAGTCACGGCTTTGGTGGAAGCCCCAGCGGTTTATGTCGGCACCTTTGAGCCACGTTTTCTTGATGTGCCGCAAGAGTGCTTGATTTTGACCATGCGCTTGAATCAAAAATACTTCCCATTGTTTGATCCTGTGTCAGGTCGCCTGACACACCAGTTCTTGATTGTCAGCAACATGCCCATTGCCGATCCATCGGCGATCATCATCGGCAACGAGCGCGTCATTCGTCCACGATTGGCCGACGCTGAGTTCTTCTACCTGACGGACAAACGCCAACCCCTGAGCAACCGGGTGGCAGCGCTTGAAACCATCGTCTACCACAACAAGCTCGGCACTCAACGTGCACGCATTGAGCGATTCCGTCAAATCGCCGCTTGGCTAACCCAAGCAATCGGCACCAGCGGTGCCGACGCCGATCGTGCCGCCCTGCTTGCCAAAGCTGACTTAACGACCTTAATGGTGGGCGAATTTCCTGAGTTGCAAGGTGTCATGGGCAGTTATTACGCGCGCGCCGATGGCGAATCGAAAGCCGTGATCAACGCCATTGAGCGGCAATACCAAATCCGTTGGCACGCGCCCGTGACTGAACCCGATATGGCCGGAGTGATATTTTTCATGGCTGAGCGCGCCGAGACATTGGTGGGCATCTGGGGCATTGGTTTGGCACCAACGGGTGAGCGCGACCCCTTTGGTTTACGCCGTGCCGCACTCGGCCTAATCAGTGCCTTCGAGCAGCTGCGTGCTGGCGGCCAGCTGCCTTTGTCGACCCAAACCAACCTAACCCTCGAAGGCTTATTGGGCGCTGCGCGAGCGAGTTTTGATGACGCCTTGAGTTTGGCACCAGACACAGTGGCTGAGGTCACGCAATTCGTGCGCGAGCGTTATCGCAACCAATTACTCAGCCAGCACGCCCGTGAAGCCATCGAAGCGGTGTTCGCGCTTGACCCACCGTTGCACCAGATCGAGGCCCGTATTCAAGCCGCCGAGGCTTTTATGCAAACGCCTGAAGCGCCAAGCCTAGCGGCAGCCAACAAACGCATCGGCAACCTGCTCAAAAAAGCGAACGATTTGCCCGCCGGGTTAAATTCAGCTGCCCTGCAAGAAGACGCTGAAAAAACACTGCTGAGTCAAATTCAATCAATCGCACCGGTGGTTGATCGGTTTGTGGGCGCGGCTGACTACGGCCAAGCACTCAGCACACTGGCTACCCTCAAAGAACCTGTGGATCGGTTTTTTGATGAAATCATGGTGATGGCTGACGACCTCGAAGTCAGGCGCCAGCGCTTGGCCTTACTCTCAAGCCTGCATCGCTTGATGAATCAAGTCGCCGATATTTCAAGGTTGGTGGCGTGAAACTCATCATTCTCGACCGCGATGGCGTGATCAATCAGGACAGTAAAGACTACATTAAGCACCCTGACGAGTGGTTGCCCATTGAAGGTAGCCTAGCCGCCATTGCCAAACTTCACCAAGCCGGCTGGAAGGTTGTGGTGGCCTCGAACCAATCGGGCCTGGCACGCGGTTATTTTGATGCGGCAACCTTGCACGCCATGCACCAGAAATGCCTTCAGTTGCTAGCACCCATGGGTGGCACCATCGATGCCTTCTTTATTTGCCCGCACGGTCCCGACGTCAACTGTCATTGCCGCAAACCCGCGAAAGGTCTTTTCGAGGACATCAGCAAACGTTTTGATACGTCGCTGGCCAACGTGCCCGCTGTGGGCGACTCGTTGCGCGATCTGCAGGCCGCCTCAAGCATGGGCTGCCAGCCTTGGTTGGTTTTGACCGGTAACGGTGCCAAGACCGAGTCAAACCCAGATTTACCCGTTGGCACCCGCGTAGCCCAAAACCTCGCGCACGTCGTCGAACAACTCCTTGCTCAACCAGAAGGCGCATGATGGCTTGGCTTCGCGCATCACTGTATTACCTTTTCTTGACCATCACGGTCATCCCTTATGCGTTTTTGTGTTTGCTGTGCGCGCCTTTGCCTTTGCACTGGCGCTATCGCATCACCATGGGTTGGCCACGCTTGGCCACTTGGGGCGCACACGTCTTTTGCGGGGTACGTTGGCAGATCGAAGGCACAGAAAACCTGATCGATGGCCCCGCTGTGGTTTTGGCCAAGCACCAATCGGCTTGGGAGACACTGTTTTTACCCAGTCACTTGCCCCGCGAAGTCTGCTTTGTGTACAAACGCGAATTACATCGGATTCCTTTTTTTGGCTGGGGCTTGGCACTTTTGCGCATGATTCCCATTGATCGCGCCAAAGGCAAAGAGGCCTTTGAGCAAGTGGTTCAAATCGGCCAACAACGGCTAGATGAGGGACGTTGGCCGATCCTCTTTCCCGAAGGCACTCGTATTACACCAGGCAAGATGGGCCGCTTCAAAATGGGTGGTGCTTTGCTTGCGATTCGCACCAACAGCCCCATTATTCCCATTGCACACAATGCCGGCGAATGCTGGCCTCGCCACGCCTTTACCAAGAAGCCCGGGTTAATTACCGTGCGCATCGGGGCGCCCATTTTGCCCGAAGGGCTCACGCCCGAGGCATTGAATGACAAAGTGTCGGCTTGGATCGAAGCAGAAATGAAGTCGCTCAACCCAGAGCGATTTCTCTAACCATGAAACACCGTCAATGACCCAACAACTGTCGTTTGACCTTGAAATCGCGCCCTCGCTGACACCCAAGCGTTCGCCAGAAATCGGGGCGCACGATCGTTACGTGATTCATCGCGGCATCACCCTGGCGTACCGGCTTCATCGTTCACGCCGACGCTCAATCGGGCTGACAGTGGGCGATGATGGTTTGCGCGTTACCGCCCCCTCTTGGGTGTCCTTACGCCACATCGACGAGGCTGTGATTGAAAAATTTGACTGGGTGCAACGTAAGCTGCAAGCCATCCATGTGCGCCATCAAAAGTTGGCTTTGGCCGCAAGCAATTGGCGGGCTGGTGGCATCTTGCCCTATCTGGGTTGTCGCTTGGTGTTGCGCTGTGGCACGGCACCAGAACAACCGAATCCAGCGGCCGTCTGGTTTGAAGGCGACCCTGATGCCCCGCAAACCAACCAAGCCCTGTGGCTACCCTTGGCTGAAGATGTCGATAGCGCCCGTCTGCGCGACTTAACGCAGGCTTGGCTGCAAAAACGCGCCAAAGCTCGATTTGGCATGCGCTTGGCGCATTTCACCGCGACCAGTGGCTTAGCCCCAAGCGCCTGGAAACTCTCTTCAGCCAATACCCGCTGGGGGACTTGCAATAGCGATGGTCGCATTCTCTTAAATTGGCGTTTGATTCATTTTGAGCCTGCCGTGATCGACTATGTCATTGCCCATGAGCTGGCCCATTTGCGAGAAATGAACCATAGCACTGCGTTCTGGGATGTTTTGCAAACCATTTATCCTGAATACTTGGCTGGGCATCGTGCCTTGCGCGGCGTATCCCCCGGCGACATGCCAGCGGTATGATGCCTAGAGATTGATTTATTTGGAGCCCCAAAGATGAGAATACTGCACACCATGTTCAGAGTCAGCAATCTTGACCACTCGATCGACTTCTACACCAACGTGCTCGGCATGCGGCTGCTACGTCGAACCGACTACCCAACGGGTCGCTTCACCTTGGCGTTTGTGGGCTATCAAGAAGAGTCTGAGGGTGCGGTGATCGAACTCACCCACAATTGGGACACTGATCAATATGACCTTGGCGATGGCTATGGTCATATTGCACTTTTGGTGCCTGATGCTGCCAGTGCTTGCGATTTGGTTCGCCAAAAGGGCGGCAAGGTGACCCGCGAGGCCGGTCCCATGAAACATGGTTCAACCGTCATCGCCTTTGTCGAAGACCCAGACGGCTACAAAATTGAATTCATTGAACGCAAAGAGCCGCTTAAACGAATGCGTCCTGATCTGACATTGGCATGCTAAACGGTCTCTGGCTTGGTTTCTTTTTGGTGGGTGCCGCCGCCGGTTTGATCCAATGGATTTGGCTAGGCGACGCCGAGGTCTTCTCACGCATGGTGGCCAGTCTGTTTGACATGGCCAAACTCTCTGTCAATGTGATGGTTTTATTGTTCGGCACCTTAACGCTCTGGCTCGGTTTGTTGCGCATTGCCGAGCAAGCTGGTTTGGTGCAAACCTTGGCACGCTGGCTTGCCCCCTTATTCGCCCGATTGATGCCTGAGGTGCCGCGCGGTCATCCCGCGCTTGGACTCATCACCATGAACTTTGCGGCCAATGGATTGGGGCTCGATAACGCCGCCACTCCTGTTGGCTTGCGTGCCATGCGCGAACTACAAACACTGAACCCCAACCCCAATGTCGCAACCAATGCACAGATTCTATTTCTGGTGCTCAACACCTCTTCGCTGACGCTACTACCAGTCACCATTTTCATGTATCGCCTACAGCAAGGGGCGACCGATCCGACGCTGGTCTTCCTACCCATCTTGCTGGCAACCTGCGCGTCCACCATTGCGGGTTTCTTAGCAGTCAGTTGGATGCAACGACTGCCTTTACGTGACCCAGTGGTGTTGCTTTGGTTAGCCGGCACCGCGTTGGTCATGGGATCCATCATGGCGATGGCCGCAACGCTAGCCGCAGCCACCTTGGCGCATGTCTCGAGCCTAGCCGGCAACTTGGTGCTCTTGGGCGTCATTATGCTGTTTTTGGTGATTGGTGCCTGGCGAAAAATCCCAGTTTACGAGTCGTTCATCGATGGCGCCAAACAGGGTTTTGACATTGCCAAAGACTTGTTGCCCTACTTGGTTGCCATGCTGTGCGCGATCGGACTGTTGCGCGCCTCTGGTGCCATGACCTTCATGATTGAGGCGATTCGCTGGGGGGTTGAGGTCATTGGCGGTGACACACGCTTTATTGATGCTTTACCCACGGCTTTCGTCAAACCCTTGTCTGGCAGTGCCGCGCGTGCCATGATGATTGAGACCATGCAGTTTCATGGCGTTGACAGTTTTGCAGGGCTGCTGGCTGCAACACTTCAAGGCAGTACAGACACCACTTTTTACGTCTTAGCCGTTTATTTCGGAGCGGTAGGAATACAGCGCGCGCGCCATGCGGTGGGCTGCGCCCTGTTTGCCGACTTCGCCGGCATTGTGACCGCCATCGTCGTTTGTTACGCCTTTTTTGGGGCCAGTTAGCGCTGGCCATTTTGCTCATGAAAATCGTTATCGCCCCCGACTCATTTAAAGAAAGCCTCAGCGCTTTGGCTGTGGTGCAAGCCATCGAAAACGGAATCAAAGCCGTCTTACCAAACGCGTTGACGGTTTGCATCCCCATGGCTGACGGTGGTGAAGGCACGCTGGCAACGGTCCTTCAAGCCACGGCCGGTCAATCACGCGAGCTAACGGTGCTCGATGCGCTTGGACGTCCCCGACTGGCGCAGTGGGGCTGGCTACCCAAGCAAACAGCCTTGATTGAAATGGCCAGCGCCGCGGGCCTAGAACAAGTGGCACCCAGTGCGCGCGATCCCTTACGAGCAGATACCTTTGGCGTGGGTCAGCTGATGTTGGCCGCCTTGGATGCTGGCGCGCGCACAATCGTACTGACTGCGGGGGGCTCGGCCACCAACGATGGTGGCGTTGGCATGCTGCGAGCACTTGGGGTTCGCTGGCTTGACCAACACGATCAAGCGCTGCCTGCGGGCGGTGCCGCGCTATTGAATCTGGCCCGAATCGATGCCAGCGGCCTTGATCCTCGCCTATCGCACACCAAAATCATGATTGCCACCGATGTGAATAATCCGCTCTGCGGTCCCAAAGGCGCATCAGCGACGTTTGGGCCACAAAAAGGGGCCACGCCCGAAATGGTGAGCCTGCTAGACAAAGCCCTAGCGCGCTTGGCTGATTTCAGTGCCGCAGTTTTGTCACGCGATGAGCGTGACTCGCCAGGCGCCGGTGCAGCCGGCGGTTTGGGGTTTGCCGCCATGGCATGGCTAGACGCACAAATGCGACCCGGTGCTGCGTTGGTGGCCGAGCTCGTGTCGCTTGACCAAGCCATGCAATCAGCAGACTTGGCCTTCACCGGTGAAGGCAGCATGGATGCGCAAACACTCCAAGGCAAAACACCCATGGGAGTGATTGAAGTGGCGCATCGCCACGACGTGCCCGTGATTGCGCTGGTGGGTCGTTTGGGCGATGGATACCAGTCGCTCTATGACGTGGGCTTAACGGCGGCCTTCAGCTTAGCCAACGGACCCTTGGCACTTGAACAGGCCTGCGAACAAGCAGCAGCCCTACTTGAGGCGCGCGCTTCAGACATCATGCGCACATGGCTGAGGGCGGCAGGCGTTCGGACAAAGCATCGCTGATGCGAATAAAACCTGCCACATCGACTTGCTCGGCTCGATTGGTTGGCAACACCCCAATCTCCTCCCAAGGCAGCAAAGCTGTCCAGTCCCCAAAGGCACCCCTGAGCATCTTGCGGCGCTGAGAAAACGCCCTTTGCACCACAGCGGCAAACATCACATCGTGACGCGCACGCGGCCGATCATCGCCCAAGGGGACCATGCGCACCACGGCAGAAACCACCTTGGGCGGGGGTTCGAAAGCGCTGGGTGCCACATCGAAAAGCTTTTGCATGCGATACCGATACTGCAACATCACAGACAATCGGCTGTAAGTTGACGAACCGGCGTCTGCCACCATGCGATCAACCACTTCCCTTTGCAGCATGAAGTGCTGATCAATCACATGGTCTGCCGCTTGTAAGCAAGCAAATAGCAGCGGCGTCGAAATGTTGTAGGGCAAGTTACCAACCACACGCAAGGCAGGCCCCAATTGGGCAAAGTCCACTTGTAAAGCGTCTTGCTCGATAATCGTCAACGCGGACTCAGCATACCGCTGGCGCAGTCGCTTGGCCAAGTCACGGTCGATCTCAATCACCGTCAGGTGATTGAGCTTGGCCATTAAGGGGGCCGTCAATGCCGACAACCCTGGCCCAATTTCAACCACGCGATCTTCGGGACTCGGTGCGATGGCCTGAACGATTTGCTCAATCACACCCAAGTCGACCAAGAAATTTTGCCCGAATCGCTGTCTCGCTTGATGGCTCCCTGACTTACCCTTCACTTGGCATCTGGCCGAAACATGCGATTATCAACAAAAGTCTGATTGCGCACTTGCTGCAACCAAGCGTCAAAATTACTGGCCGCACGACGCAAGAACAACTCCTCGCGAGCGAGATTGCGTCGGTACTGATCTGCCATGTCTTGAGAGCGGCGCTCTTGGACTTCAATCAAATGCCAGCCAAACTCAGTTTGCACCGGCTCGCTGAGCTGACCGATGGCCAAACTATTCATACTGCGCTCAAACGGCGGCACGGTATCGCCCGGGTTCATCCAGCCCAGCTCACCACCCTGCGGCGCTGAGGCATCATCAGAGACAGCGCGAGCCACCGCCTCAAAGCTTTCACCACCATTCGCAATACGTTGGCGCGCGTTATCTAGGCGTTGCAGGGCTTGTTCATCACTCATCACTTCAGAGGTCTTGATCAAAATGTGGCGGGCTTTGGTTTGATCCACCATTAAGGGGCCGTCTGGCACGGTCCTGCGCGTAGGCTCGGGCGGCGGCGGCGGCGCGGGCTGCACACCACCGGCACGGCCAAGCACCTTAAGAATATGGAATCCTGCGGGACTGCGTAACACGCCAGAAATCTGTCCTGCCTGTAAATTTCGTGCGTTATTGATGAAAAGGCTTGGCCAGCCATCGGCAGGTCTGACACCCATGTCACCGCCACGCACAGCCTCAGGACCGTCGGAGTTTTCCGTGGCAAGCACAGCGAAATCTTGCCCTTTGCGCAGGCTCGCCCGAATGCCATCAATCCGTTTTTTTGATGCCGCCACTTGCTCTTCCGAGGCCGATTCAGGTACTTGAATGAAAATCTGAGCGATCTGCATCACCAGTGGCTGCACAGGCTGCGGCTTGGGTGGTGGAGGTGGCGGTGGGGGCGGCGGTTCTAAACCACTGGCCTTGCGCGCCACCTGCTCTTTCAAATAAACATCAACATCGGCGTCGCTGACCCGAATGGTTGATTCCGCCGTGGCCTGGCGGACCCGATCAACCATGATTTCACGGCGCAAGCGCTCCTCGTACTGAGGCCAAGTAAGACCAACGGCTTTGACTTGGTTTTTGATTTGAGCAACAGTGGTGTTGTTGCGCTTAGCAACACTTTCAACAGCACGCGCCAAATCTTGATCGTTAACCCGCACCCCCATCTTTTCACCTTCTTGCCGAATCAGGGACTCGGTAATTAAAACGTCGAGCGCTTGGCGTTTGATTTCATCTTGCGCGGGCATGGGTTGGCGACTATTGCGTATTTCGGTGGCAATCAGCGAGGCCCGCTGATCAACTTCCAGCACAGTGATAACCGCACTGCCGACCACGGCTGCGATGCCATCAACTGGCACTGAAGCGCGCGCTGGCGCCTGGCTTGGACTCCTTAGGCCCTGTCCATCAACTTGGGCCGTCATGGCTAGGAGCAACAGACCAAATATCAAAGCAGCCGTGCGTTTCATCACAATCATTATTCATACCTTTCAAACTTACCCACCGGCTTGATCGCTGGCGTGATGTTTTGGAAATTCGGAATGCTGTTACTCAATAATCCCATGGGATCTTGGCCCAGTCGGCCCAAACCAGAGAGCTCTAGCTGGAAAAAAATCGCATCATTGACTGCGTTTGGATCAATCGCATAGCGCTGGTAGACGACACGCGCCGCCCAACAACAATCACCTCGATACTCAAGTCCCGCGATCGCTTGCGTTACTCGCGGCACCACATCGCGTGCGGGGATGTTTAACAAAGAGTAATCGACTCGGCCGACAGAATAAATATTAGCGGTTAAAGGCCATTGGAAAGCCAGACTAATCTGTTCTTGACCCTGAGGCTGAAAGGCGCCTGTCGGGGTACGTTGATAACGATACGAGGCCGACAAGGTTGCAGCTCGCTTGGGGTTAAAACGGGCGACAATTTGCGCTCGGTCCCAATCGCCATCGTAAGGGTTGTACTGCAAATCGATACTGGCACTGAGCGTGTCGGTCAAGGCCGCCGTGGCGTTAATCAAAAATTCTGAACGAACATCAGTGCGTGGTGTTTCGCCTGGCAGCGTCACCAACTGGTCCACAAAATAAATCCGTTGCCCCACCGCAAAGGCGGCACGCTCAAATCCAGTCTCTTCATCCAACAAACGCGAACCCAGGGCCAGCGTCAGCTGATTGGCGTTGGCAATACGATCCCAGCCACCAGTGTAAATGTTCTCTTGAAAAGCTTGCGAAAAACTGAAGTCTGAGAGCGTCGTGTCGTAGACGGGTAAATTTGATTGGTCGCGATAAGGCACATTGAGGTAGTAGATTCGAGGCTCTAAGGTTTGAATGGCATCCAAACCAAAAAAAGATGTTGAGCGCTCAAACGTCATACCGGCGTCAACAGAGGTAATGGGTAAGACCCTGTTGTTGCTAGATTCGCGACCACCAATACCCGAGAGTCGATACCAGTCAGTCTCGTAACGCGTGGTGTGCAAGCCGACTTTTGGTGTGATGTACCAGCCAGGGCGCACAATCGGAAACGAAACCGAATTGTAAGACACATAGCGCTGACCATCTGGACCAAAAGGCTGTCCAAACTGATTGTTCGGCCTCTCGAACCAGACGGCTGCATTTTCTGATTGCAAATCAAACCCGTTTTGATCAAAACGCGCGCCATTTAACGTCACCCCAGGCACCAAGTTGTACTGCGGCACTACGTCGCCTAGGGTTTGAAAAGTGGTGTATTGAACGCTTGCCTGCCAGTCACGGTTGGACCACCCGGTGAATACAGAGCGCGGTAAAAAAGTGGTGGTGGCTTGATTAATCGCCAAGAGCGAAAAATCTTTGAAGTAGTCATCATCCGACACGCCACTGATATTCCAGCCGCCCGTAAAACCACTCCCGAACGACTGGTTGTGCTGCAAACTGTACAGCCAGCGATCCGTCCCAAGCTCAGCGTCGTGGTTGAGGTAAGTACCGGCAACCGAACCGGTGTAGGACTTGTCGGCATAACGGAACTCACCACCAAGCTGCAAGCCGCGCTTACTCATGGGACGCAATACCAAGGTAGCATCGTAATTGGGTGCCAAATTCAAATAATAGGGCAAGGTCAGGTCAAAGCCAGTCTGATTAGTCGTCGCGAAGGTTGGCAACAAAAAACCAGACTTGCGCTCTGGCCGAAGTGGGAAGGTGAGGTAAGGGGAAGCCAAAATTGGCACGCCCTTAAAGAACAGCACGCCATTGCGAGCCACACCCTCGTTTTCGTCGTAATTGAGATCGACCTTGCTAGATTTGATGTACCAGGCGGGATCTGGGCATGGGCAACCGCTGTAAGTGACATCTGTGATCGTCATTTCGTTGCGATTGGTCATTTCAGCCTTGGTGCCAACGCCAGCACCGCCGTTGTCTAACCAGAACTGCGGAAAATCAACGTCACCAACATCGGTATTAAGGTTGTAACGCATCGACGGGCCAATCACGATATTGCCGTCTTGCACCAGTCGCGCATCACCGATGGCCGTGACGTCTTCCGTATTTTGGTTGTAATACAAAAAATCACCACTCAGCACACCATCAGCACGCCGCACCACCCCCTGCCCGTCAAGGGTCAAGTTACGCTCGACATCGCTTTGCATGGCGTCAGCCCTAAGATAAACGGGCAATTCGCTATCAGGTACGGTCACGGGCCTGAGCATGGGTGATACGGTCAACCCCCTTAAAATGGTTTTGGTCGCCCCATCAGGCACTGGCTCTGGCACCTGTGCCAAGACGAGCGCCGACGTTGCCAGCCAGAGCATGACAAAAAAAGGCCGTGTCAGTAACGAGCCCCTCAAGCGAGGCACCAATCAAGCAACAACATCAAAGCACTCTTAAACAAGGGATGCGCCCAACCGCGCAAAAGACGCTCTATTATAGAGACCGGTCAAACCGTCAACACAACAGCCAAAAAAAACCGCCCATGAGTCACAACGAACCCACCGCAAAACTTTACCTTCACACCGATCGAGACCATGCCCTCTTGCAATGGTTAAGCGATTTGGATCAATCATTTGCGTTGGATCTAGACAGTCTAAAGCCAGCCTCAAGTGACGCGAGTTTCAGGCGATATTTTCGGTTAAATGCGGCACAAAAAACACGCATCGTCATGGATGCGCCGCCCCTTGAAGAAAATTGCCAAACCTTCATTGATGTGACACAGCGTTTGCAAGCCGCCTCGGTGACGGTACCCAAGATCTTGGCAGACGACGTTACACAGGGCTTTTTGCTCTTAACTGACCTGGGCCAACACACTTATTACGACAAAATCGTCAGCGGGTGGCCCGATCAAGTGCTCCAAAGCCAATACCGGCTCGCGCTTGACGCCCTGGTTAAGTTACAGCAAGCCGACGCCAGTGGTCTGGCTGTGCTGGATAGCCAGCGCCTCATTGATGAGTTGCAACTGTTTACCGATTGGTTTGTACAAAAACACCATGGCGTCACGCTAACAGACCAAGAACAAACCCAACTGCAGCTCATTTTTGAGACGCTGGCAAACGAAATCGCCAATCAACCCCAAGTTTTGGTGCATCGCGATTTCCATTCGCCCAATTTAATGGTGTGTGATGATCCAGCGGTCGGTTCAAGCCCAGGCGTGCTGGATTATCAAGACGCATTGCTTGGCCCCATCAGTTACGACATTGCCTCGCTGGTGTTTGATGCCCGCACCACATGGGAGGAGCTGCAACAGCTTGACTGGGCCATCCGTTATTGGGAGCGAGCGCGTGCCGCAGGCTTGCCGGTGGACGCTGATTTTGCCGTGTTTTACCGACAATACGAATGGGCTGGCCTGCAACGAAATTTACGCATTCTTGGGGTTTTTGCCCGCTTGAACTTACGTGATCACAAGCCGGGGTACCTGAACCATTTGCCACGGGTGCTGCAGTATGTGCGCCAAGTAAGTACCCGTTACGGCGTGTTCAGGCCGTTGATACGGCTGCTCGATCGCCTCGAAGGCATCGAACCACAGACGAGCTTGACCTTTTAAGATGAAAGCAATGATCTTGGCGGCTGGCCGCGGCGAGCGCATGCGACCACTGACTGACCACACACCCAAACCATTGCTGTTGGTCGCGGGTCAACCCCTGATCGTTTGGCACTTAAGGCGGTTGGCCGCAGCCGGGATTCACGAGGTGGTCATCAACCACGCGTGGTTGGGCGAACAAATCGAGTCCACATTGGGTAATGGCAGCCCTTGGGGGGTATCCATTCAGTACTCGCCAGAGCAGACCGCCCTTGAAACAGCGGGTGGCATTGCAAACGCCTTACCGCTTCTTGGCGATGATTCTTTCCTGGTGCTCAATGGGGATATTTGGTGTGACTGGCCCCTTAATCGAGCGTTGGAGTGGCTCAGTAAGACACCAAATCCCACTGAGTCACTGGCACACCTTGTGTTGGTGCCAAACCCTAGCCATCATCCCAAAGGCGATTTTTCTATCGACCCACAAGGCCGCTTAAGTCCTCACCACCCGCCTCTTTTGACCTACGCGGGTTTGGGCATTTATCATCCAGACCTTTTTACTGGCGTTGCCCGCCATGAGCCCAGCGCCTTAGCGCCGCTGCTCAAAAACGCCATGGCGCAAGGTCGGGTCACCGGTGAGTTACATGCGGGCCAGTGGATGGATATCGGCACGGTCGAACGTTTGAAGACACTTGAGCAGCAACTTCGCTAAGTTAATTTGCAACCACTTGTTGCTGCGCTTGGACACCATCGACCGCTTGGCGTTATCCTTACAGCTGTAACAGTTGCTGCGTGGCAGCGTTGCACTTTTTTATTCATGTCAGGGAATCAGTCTTATGGGAATGTTTGGGGGATCACGTCGCCAAGTCTTTAAGCCATCGCCGTATGACACACGTCGCCGCTCTAGAGGCTTGCCCCGATGGTTCATCTTATTGGTGGTTGGCATTCTGATTGGCGGCGGCGGTGTCTTGATGCTGCAAGCCAGTTACGGGCCAAAACGACTCACCATGATTGAATCGCAGCGTCTCACCGACGAACTGGCTTCGCTGTCGCTTGAGCGTCAGCAGCTTCAAGCTGAAGTCACAACATTGCAAAGTCGCCTCAAGACAGCGCAGGGCCAAGCGGACCAGTCGATCAACGCACTCGAAGGCGAACTGTCTAAACTGCAACAACGCGTCAAGCCCTTGCAAGACGAAGTATCGTTGTTCTTGAAAGCCATCACCAGCGACGTCAAAATGAATCCTGTGGGAATTTCAGGAGCGAGCTTCGTTCAGCCCAATAATGGCGAAACGCTTGATTATCAAATCCTTGTTGTCCAAGAAAACGACCAGCAACCCACCTATGACGGGCGCATTGAGGTCACATTCGAAGGCCGTTATCCCAATGGCAAAACAGGCGCCATCATGGCCTTGGTCGTGCCCTTTTCTGTGGGTCACTACCAGCATTTGAACGGTGAGCTGACATTTCCGAATAGGTTTCAAGCCACGAGAGCCACCTTGCGAATCTATCAAGGCGATGCCAAGCGGGCTTTGAGTTATCGCACGTTTGACGTCACGCGAAGCAACTAAAAAAACCGCGCATTACCGAACCAAGCCGACAACGCACTTCAATGCTATCCTAAGTATATTTTATCTTTTGCAAGGAATACTTTGAATGAGTCCTTCAACAGTGGCACCAGGTTTTAGGCTTGAACACGATTTACTGGGTTACAGAGAAATCCCAGAGAACGCCTATTACGGCATTCACACCCTGCGTGCACTAGAAAACTTTCCGATCACCGGTCAGCCCATTTCCTTGGCCGGCGACTTGATAAACGCGCTGGCTGAAATCAAAATCGCCAGCGCACTGTCAAACCGCCAATTGGGCATGCTTGACGACCACCACTGCAAAGCCATCGTCGATGCCTGCCAAGAAATCTTAAATGGTCAGTGGCACGAGCAATTCCCTGTCGACTTGATCCAAGGCGGTGCAGGCACGTCCACCAACATGAACGCCAATGAAGTGATTGCCAATCGCGGCTTGGAGCTCATGGGTCACCTGAAAGGCCAATACCAGCACTTACACCCCAATGAACACGTCAACATGAGTCAATCGACCAATGACGTGTACCCAACCGCACTCAAGCTCGCCACCTATCGCGGCTGCGAGCGACTGATCACACGCATGGATAGTCTGCAAGCTGCGTTCGAGAGGAAAGCGGTTGCATTCAAAGATATCCTTAAAGTGGGACGCACGCAATTGCAAGACGCCGTACCCATGACCTTGGGCCAAGAGTTTCACACCTACTCGGTGATGGTCTGCGAAGACATCATGCGTTTGCGCGAAGCATTGCCGCTCATTTGTGAAATCAACCTCGGGGCGACTGCCATCGGCACGGGCATTAATACCCACCCCGACTATGCTCGCCAAGCACTCGAGCATCTGATCGGTGTGACCAACTTGCCGTTAAGCACAGCCCCCAATTTGATTGAGGCCACACAGGACGTGGGTTCCTTTGTGCAACTCTCGGGGGTACTGAAGCGCATTGCCGTTAAAATTTCGAAGATCTGCCATGACTTGCGCCTACTCTCAAGTGGACCACGCGCCGGCATTGGCGAAATCAGCCTACCCGCTAGGCAAGCGGGATCGAGCATCATGCCTGGTAAAGTCAACCCCGTGATTCCAGAAGTGGTCAATCAGGTCGCCTATGAAGTGATTGGTAATGACGTCACCATCAGCTTCGCAGCTGAAGCCGGACAATTGCAACTCAATGCCTTTGAGCCCATCATCGCCTACTCCATGTTTCGCAGCATCTCGCACTTGGCCAACGCCTTTCACACACTAGAAATCAACTGCATTGATGGCATTGAGCCCAATCTTGATGTCTTAAAAGAACACATGGATCGCTCAATTGTCTTGGTGACCGCCCTGAATCCATACATCGGATACCAACACGCCACTGAGGTCGCCCAAACAGCCTTAAAGACAGGGCAACGGGTCTACGACATCGTGCTTGAGCGAGGCCTACTGACCAAGGCGCAACTCGACGAGATCTTGCAGCCGGCCTCTCTAACCGCACCGCGAGCCATCATCCGATAACAAGCAACCGTTGCTAGCGTCGACATCAAATCCAAGTTGAGTTCGGACTATGTTCCCAGAAAAATAGTTAATTCTGGGAATATAGTCATGGTTTGGCTGGCATCAGCTTTTTCACATAGCAACAAGATATTTCACCAAAGCAAAATTTATAGGACCCTAATCCCATACTAAGTCGAATTTTAGGAAGATAATCTCAATTTGAAACTGAAATGCCGAAAGAGATTTATACCGAATACTGTTTCCCCAAGCAACGTAAAGCACGGCTGTGCTTTGGCGAATACCTATTGTTGGCCATGAAACGTCGTGAAATAACCAAGCAGATGATGTGCAACCGAACTGGCTTCAACAACAAAACCGTCAACAAGGTATTTGCTGGTGGCCCAGGCGTAGCGATTGGTACTTATATCAAGGTGATGGCAGTGCTTGGGAAATGGTGTGCTATGAACTCGCCGTTGCCGCTGGCGTCGATATGCTCCCAAGTCAAGCACGGTAATTTAACGCTGAGCATCATACTTTTTTGACCAAGCGCTTTGACCGCAATGGCAAACAACGTATCCACTTCTCCTCAGCCATGACTCAATTGAAGTCCTTCGATGGCGAGCATTTAGAGGGCGCAAGTTATCTGAAAATTGCTGAATTTATCAGCCATCAAGGGGCCCAAACCAAAACTGATCTTGAACAATTGTGGCGGCGAATCGTCTTCAACATTGCCGTCTCGAACACGGAAGATCACCTGCCCATGACATTAACCCGTGCGTCGGTAAACAGGGCTCACACCCAAACACTACCGAATCAGAAAATGTCCTCGATTACCAGTTGGCCTTTGATGTTATTGGATTTTTCCGACTAACCGCGTCTGAAGCCACTGCGATCTACGACCATGTTTTAAGTGCAGTCAAGAACTGGCTCGCCGTGGCCACAAAAGGGGGTATCAATCGTCGCGAGCAGACAGCAAAGCAAGACGCCTTTAATGTTTGAGCGATAATTGAGCTATTGCTCGCGACGATATCGCTCAAGATTGGCCTCGTTCGGTGGATACAAACCAGGCAAGGGATGACCGAGCTCGACTTGCTTAATAATCCAGGCCTCAAGGCGTTCCTGCTCTTGCGCGACAGCTAGAACCTCTTCTAACAAAGCCTCTGGAATGACCACGGCACCGTCGTCATCAACCACAATAACGTCCCCCGGAAATATCGCCACGCCACCACAGCCAATCGGTTGTTGCCAATCAACAAAGGTGAGGCTCGCCACCGCTGGCGGTGCAGCCGCACCGCGACACCACACTGGCAATCCGGTTTGCAAGACACCAGCCAAGTCTCGCACCACGCCGTCAGTGACCAGTGCGGTGACTTCGCGTTTGGCAATGCGTGCGCACAAAATATCGCCAAAAATGCCAGCATCGGTTACACCCATCGAATCGACCACAGCAATACACCGGGCCGGCATGGCTTCAATCGCAGCGCGCGTTGAGGTTGGTGAGTTCCAAGAAGCAGTGGTAGCCAAGTCTTCACGCGCTGGCACAAAACGCATCGTAAAAGCACGGCCCACCAAGCGAGGCTGACCAGAACGAATCGGGCTCGTGCCCCGTAACCAGACATTACGCAGCCCTTTTTTTAACAAGACGGTGGTGATAGTGGCTGTCGAAATCGTCTGCAACGTTTGCACGATGACAGGATCGAGTGACATATTGATGGCAGCGGTGTTGGTCATGACGTGTTACCCCAGTTAAGCCAGTTGGCTGAGTCGATGTTGTTGGCGAGCCAGCAAGTATTCAATTTCAGCGATATCTTTGGCAGACAAGACTGGGCCGGGCTTGCGCACGGTGGCTGACGCAATCGCACCGCGCTTGGCCAACACATATTTTCTGACGGCAAGACCGATTCCTGCTTGCTGTTCATAGCGGGCAAACGGCAAATACGCGTCGTACAGATCGAACGCACGATCCTTGTCACCGGCAGCAAAAGCTTGGCAGACTTGCACCATCATCTCTGGAAATGCAAAGCCGGTCATGGCGCCATCAGCGCCACGGTCAAGCTCTTCGGGCAAGAACAAACCACCCCCATTACCCGTCAAAATAGAAATCTGGCGCAAGGTCTGTTGGGCTTGAGCCGCACGGATCGCCGAGAGCTTACCCAATCCGGGGCTATCTTCGTGCTTGAGCATGACGCAGCGCGGCGACTGCGCAATCACTTGCATCACCACCGCTGAGGACATTTGCACGCCGGTTGAGTTGGGGTGATCTTGCAACACCCAAGGCACATCAGGCCCTAAGGTCTCGTTAACCATGGCGAAGTAGGACCGTATCTGATCATCGGTGCGCACGTGGTGAGCGGGCGCCACCATCACACCCGCCGCTCCCATGGCCATGACGCGTTTTGTGAGCTCACCCATTGACGCAAAACCCGCCGCCGACGCACCGACCACGACCGGTACTTGGCCATTGACTCGAGCGATAACGCGCTCGACGTATTGCGCGGATTCCTGCGCTGTTAGTTTTGGGGCTTCGCCTAAGATACCCAACACCGTTAAACCATCAACACCTTGTTCAAGGTAAAAATCCACCATCCGATCAGTGCTATCGAGGTCAAGCGCACCACTTTCAGTAAAGGGCGTCACAGTGATGAGATAAACCCCGCGTGTATTCTCATCAAACGTTTTAGTCGAAACAGTCATGGTTACATCCTAAAATGGGGGGGTGAAACTTTTTTACTCATGGGCAAACAGCCGGCTTAGCTGGAGCCCTCATTCAAAATAGACAACGCCACATCACGGCCGCTTAAGTACGCTTGTTCAACTCGGCTATGGGTTAATCCGTCACCACAAACGCCCAGCCGCTGCTGCGTATGCCACAAACTTGCTCCTAATGTGGTCTGGCTAGGGGTTCGACGCGCATACAACCAACGGTGCGCCATGGCCGTTTGGGTATTTACCATTTGCTTGACGCCGAGTTGCACCAACAATGCTTTTTGTAACTCGGCGATAACCACCGCTTTGTCCGCATTTAGATTATGTTCAGTCCATGTCGAGCTGGCTTGAATCACCCAGTCTTGTTGGCGCTCATTTTTTGATCGATTGGGCTTACTGTCATTGCGAGCCCACCACCCGATCGGGCCCGACTCAGGCTGGCCAGCTTCAAGTGTGGTCGCCACAGGTTCAGTACTCAGCATCACGGTCCAACAGGGCAGTAACGCCACGGCGGCCAAGCTCGTGGCCCATTGGGCGCGATGCGGTTGCAGCAAAGGCACTGCCTGCTCGTTGGGCACGGCCACCACCACAGCATCGAATATTGCCTCAGGGGCGGTGTCGGGAGAGGGTACAGTCGCCCCCTCTTCAAAGCACAATTGCCACTGATTATCTTGCCACTCCATACCTGACACACGCGTATTGAGCACCACTTTCAAACCTTCAGCTTGCGCCCGGGCCAGAGAATTCATACCAGGATTGGCCACGTACCAAGGTTCGGCTGGATTTGGTTTACTCATAACAGGCGACCATTGCGACACGATGCCTCGGGCCATTAAACCCTTAATCCAGTCCATAAAAACAGGGTCTCGGGCCGTAAAGTATTGTGTGCCGTGATCAAACGTCGCCCAGTCGACGCGTCGCGTGGACAGCCGGCCACCCACACCGCGCGACTTTTCATAAACAGTCACGTCCAAACCCGCTTGCGTCAACTCACGCGCGCTGGTCAAACCCGCCAAGCCCGCGCCCACGACTGCCACTCGTTTGATGGTCATACCGTTCTTTTCCTGTCACTCATAAATTCGCTAAAAATGCCTGTCCAACCGCATCAGTGCCCAAGTCACCGCCCATGTCACGCGTGAGCTTGCCCTCTCGAATGGTTTTGACCATTGCGGCTTCAAGTCGTTGGGCCACCTCAAGGTATTCGGGTTTGCCTGTGCGTTGTGAATACCAGCTTAACAGCATCGCTGCCGACCCAATTTGGCTAAACGGGTTGGCTATATTTAGACCGGCAATGTCAGGGGCCGAGCCGTGAGCGGCTTGCGCCATGGCAAAGTGATCAGCAGCATTGATGGACGCTGCCATGCCTAGACTGCCAGCCAATTCGGCGGTTAGGTCAGACAAGATATCGCCAAACATATTGGTGGTCACCACCACATCAAAGCGCTCTGGTTCGCGAACGACGAGCGCCATCATGGCATCAACAATCACCGAGTCCACCATCACATCAGGAAACTCTCGGCCAACGGCCTCACACGTTTGCACGAACATCCCATCACCGAGCTTCAAGACATTGGCTTTGTGAACGATGGTCACCCGCTTACGTCGCGTCATGGCCAGCTCAAACGCACGGCGCGCAATGCGCTCGCAACACGCGCGGGTGATCCTTCGCAGCGACACCACCACATCATCAGTCACCAACATCTCGCTACCACCTGACACCATGTTGCGATCGGCATAAAAACCCTCAGTGTTTTCTCGAACGACCACCAAGTCAAACGGTTTGATGCGGATCGGCGCCCCTTCATAAGTACGCGCCGGTCGAATGTTGGCATACAGGTCAAAGTATTTTCGGAAAAACTTCGAAGGGTTGATACGGCCATTGGCGTCATCATGCAACTCATGGGTCGTCATGGGGCCCATCATCAAAGCATCGGCGGCTTCGACTGTCTTGATCAATTCAGGGCGAACTGTGGTGCCGTGTTGCGCCAAACTGTTAAGCCCAGCACTCTCATGAATCAACTCAAGTGCCGCGCCGCTTTGCTCGGCCGCCTTTCGAATCGCTGTCACTGCCACGCTGACCGTTTCAGGGCCAATGCCATCACCCGGTATCACCACTAGTTTCATTGCTGTCCCTTTTTATTTTTTAATATCAACCGACCATTGGCTGGACTGTCAATCTGAAGAAGTCTCAAAGATAACAAACTGGCGCGCGATATGTGCTGGATTGAACACACAAAGCCCTCTGTCTGGTCTAATTGGGTGTTGCGTCGCACAAACCCATACTATGCCAAATATTTCGTCCGCTCTTTCCCTTCGCTTACCTTTGACTTGCCGATCGCTTTGTTTGCTTGCCATGGCGCTATTGCTGACAGCCTGCGATGCGCCAGATGTCGACAGCACAGTCCAAGAATCGAGACCGATCGTCAAAACAGTGGCCGCGCAGCTGGCAATAGACCCACAACTGGTCCTGTCTGGCACCATACAAGCCGCCCGACAAAACCCGGTTTCGTTCCAAGTCGGGGGTCGCATTGACCGTCGTTTGATACAAGCTGGCGACGTTGTCACCCCTGGCCAGCCCTTGTTTACGCTCGACCCGCGCGATCTCGAACAGGCCTTGACATTGGCTGAGGCCGAGGTTTCTGCCGCGCAGTCTGCCGTTAAAACCATGCAAGATGAATTAAATCGCAGTCAATCCCTTTCAAAATCAGGCTTCATCAGCCAACAAGCCCTCGATCGGGTCGAGCAAATCACCCAAGAAAGCCAGACACGATTGGATGCGGCGCGCGCGCGCGCTCAACAATCCCGTTTTGCCTTAGGCTATGCCACGCTTGAGGCACAAGACCATGGCATCGTGACTGAAACCTTGGCTGAAGTGGGTCAAGTGGTAACCCCCGGCCTTGCGGTTGCTCAGTTTGCGCACGCCGGTCCCGTTGACATTGAAGTGTTTCTGCCTCAGGGCTTGAAGGCGCCCGCTAGCGGCGTGGTGTCTAGCGGCAATCAACGTTGGCAGGCAACCTTACGAGAAGTGGCCGGCGCTGCTGACCGCGCTTCACGCACCATTCGCACCCGCTATACCCTGTTGGGTCAAAACACGGCTCTGCCCATTGGTTCGGTGGCACAACTCACCATTACCACCGGTCAGCCCGGTAAGAACGTGATTCGTGTGCCTCTTGGTGCTTTGGATGAACGCGGTCAAGGTGCACAAGTCTGGATCGTGGTAGATGGTCTAACGCAAGCGGTACCGGTACAAGTGCTTTCGCTTTCGACCGAGGCCGCACAAGTGCAATCCACTTTGGCACCTGGCACCCCCGTCATCGCCATGGGCACCCATCTCTTGCAAGCGGACATGGCCGTGCGGGTGCAAACCGGCTTGGCACCATGAGTTTTCCGAACCTATCGGCACTGGCTGTTCGCGAGCGATCAGTCACGCTTTTTTTTCTGATCTTATCCATCATCGCCGGTCTGTACGCATTCAATTCGCTTGGGCGTGCCGAAGACCCACCCTTTACCGTTCGGGTGATGGTGGTTTCAGTGCTTTGGCCAGGTGCCACACCCAATGAGTTGCAGACCCAAGTTGTCGATCGCCTGGAGCGTCGCATCCAAGAGGTGGATTACTTTTTAAAAGTCGAAACAACCATTCGACCGGGTCGGGCCGACATGATGGTTGAGTTTGAGGATTTCTCGCCCAGCGAAATCGTGCCTGACCTCTTCTACGAAGTCAGAAAACGCATGTTAGACGAGTCACCCCGACTACCAGCCGGTGTTATTGGCCCTATTGTCAATGACGACTTCTCCGACGTCTATTTCTCAATGATTGCTTTAACTGCGCCCGGTCTACCAATGTCAGATCTGGTCAAAGATGCCGACAACATTCGAGACCGCTTGCAACGTGTTGATGGCATACAAAAAGTCTTTTTGTTGGGCGAAAGACCACAACGCCTGCACATAAACTTTGATCGCACCAAACTGGCCAACCTGGGGCTCTCAGCGCTCGAGGTACTAAACGCCATTAAGGCCAATAACGAATTGGTACCCGCCGGCCAAATCGAAACCGAAGGCGCTCGTGTTTACGTCCGAATCGACGCGGGCTTTACAGACCTGCAAGCATTGGCCAATGTGCCGCTTCGTGTCAACAATCGAGTCATTCGACTGGGCGATATTGCTGCGGTTGAACGCGGCTACGAGGAGCCGCCCACCTACATGATCCGGGCCTCTGGCCAAGACAGCGTGCTGCTCGGTGTGGTTGCCGCCGACGGTGAAGACGGTTTGGCGCTTGGCCAGAGACTATCAGCCTTTCTCACACTCGAGCGCAACGAACTGCCACTGGGCATGTCTTTAACCCAGATCACCAACCAAGCCGATGCCATTGCTCAAGCCGTCGATTTGTTTCAAATCAAGTTTTTGGTGGCCATGGCCGTTGTGATGGCGGTGAGCGTGTTGGCGATTGGTTTGCGTGCCGGCTTAATTGTTGGCCTGTCGATTCCGCTGACCTTAGGCCTGACCTTTGTGCTGATGAAACTAACGGGTATGAACCTTGATCGTATTTCGTTGGGTGCACTGATCATTGCGCTGGGGCTATTGGTTGATGACGCCATCATTGCCATTGAAATGATGATCGTTAAAATGGAGCAAGGCTGGGATCGTGTGCGGGCGGCAAGCCACGCCTGGGAGGTAACAGCAGCCCCAATGCTGTTTGGTACTTTGGTGACTGTGGCAGGATTTGTGCCGATCGGTTTTGCGCGCTCAGCTGTTGGCGAATACGCGGGCGGCATTTTTTGGGTGCTGGCCTTTGCGCTGTTGGTATCGTGGGTGGTTGCCGTGACCTTTACGCCCTACTTGGGTGTCAAAATATTGCCTGAGATCAAACGAGATCCCGCACAAGTCGCAGAAGACCCTCACAACGCACACAACACACACGACTTGCATTACCGTACCCCAGGCTATGAACGACTGCGAAAAATCATCACGTGGTGCGTTTTCCGTCGCAAACGCGTCGTCCTCACCACACTGGCGGCTCTGGTGCTAAGCATTGTCGGTATAGCAGGCCCTGTTGAAAAACAGTTCTTCCCAAGCTCTGATAGGCCCGAGGTTCTCATCAGCGTTTATTTGCCTGAAGGCACAGCCATCGGTGTGACCGATTCAGTGGTTCGTGCCTTAGAGAAAGACCTCAGCGACCGACCTGAAATTGAAACGCTTTCCGCCTACATCGGCGCCGGTGCACCGCGCTTCTTTATCTCGGCCAATCCCGAACAACCCAATCCTGGCTTTGCCAAAATAATTGCGGTGACCCAAGACGACAAAAGCCGAGAAACACTGATCGATTTTCTTAATGATCGAATTGCTGATGGCACATATGCTCAAGCCCGTGTGCGGGTTGCGCGGCTTCTTTTTGGCCCCCCCGTTGATTGGCCTGTGAGCTTTAGAGTGACGGGGCCCGACACTGGGGTTTTGCGCACCATTGGCCACCAAGTGCGTGCCGTGATGCAACAAAATCCTCATATGGTCGACCCCAATTTGGACTGGGACGAGCGCGCACCAATCCTTGATCTGGACATGGACACCCAAGTGTTGCAGACCTTGGGCTTAACACCGCGCGACGTGGCGTTGCAATTGCAGTTCCAACTCAATGGCGTACCCGTCACCGACGTGCGTGAAGGCACACGCAGCGTGCAAGTGCGCGCGCGAATGGCACCCACTCGGGGTGAATTACTCGAAGGCATTGAAATCATCACCCCAGATGGCGCCAAGGTGCCGCTGACGCAACTCGGCACAGCCACCATTGCCTTTGAAGATCCTGTTATCAAGCGCTACAACCGTCAGCCGTTTCTGTACGTCAATGGCGATGTGCAAGGCGCTCAACCTCCCGATGTGGCCATGGCGATCTGGGCCGCGCTTTCGTCAGTGCGCGCCGACTTGCCAGAGGGATATGCCATCAATGTCGCGGGGTCCATTGAGCAGTCGGCCAAGGCCGATGCTTCCATCCAAAAACTCCAGCCCCTAATGGTCGCGCTGATGCTGGTGTTCATTATGCTGCAGATGCGCAGTTTTTCAGGGATGTTCATGGTGGTGGCAACTGCCCCACTGGGGTTGATTGGCGCTGTCTTGGCTTTGCTGTTGTTTTCTCAACCGTTTGGTTTTGTGGCGCTATTGGGCCTGATTGGTTTGGCCGGCATTTTGATGCGTAACACCCTGATTTTGACCCAACAGGTTGCGGACAACGCCTGCGAGGGCATGGCCCCGCAACAGGCTGTGATCGAAGCGGCCGTGCAGCGGGCCCGTCCCGTGGTGTTGACCGCCGTGGCTGCGGCGTTGGCATTCGTGCCACTAACCATGGACAGTTTCTGGGGACCTTTGGCTTACGTGTTAATTGGCGGCGTATTGGGTGGCACAGCCATCACCTTATTGTTTGTGCCGGCGCTTTACGCGTGGTGGTTTCGCATTGAATCGAGCCCTGCGAGCTAAATTTACAGCACAACTGACACGACGCATGGATAGATCACGAAACAACAACGCGGTTTTGGAAAGACATGGATCCTTCAAGAAAATGCCTGGATTTAGCCTAGCACCCACCGGTCCTGAGCGCACCGTTTTACGACTGACTCCCAAAGTGTTCTTGGTTGGCATCACGTTGATCAAACTGACGACAAACAAGCTGACGCGAGCTCGCCTGACCGTTATGCTCAAACACTATTGAAACCTTCTCAAGAAAACACAAAGCAATGACCATACTGCGTGACGACATTACCTTAGAAATACTGAACCAACGCTCGGGTGAGAACTTACCCGGCTTGTTGGGGGTGGTATTAACCGAAATCAAGCCAGAAAAAGTGCAAAGTCGAATGAAGCTTAAAAGCATTCACTTTGCCCCCAACACTTATCTGCACGCGGCCAGCGTGATTGCGCTTGCCGACACCACCTGCGGTTATGCTACGGTGGCGCATTTGCCGCTCGGTGCGCATTCTTTCACCACGATTGAACTCAAAAGTAATTTTTTAGGCACCACCCGAGGCAGTGAAGTCCGCTGTGTGGCGAGCGCACAGCACTTGGGTCAGCATACTCAAGTGTGGGATGCTGAGGTGTTTGATGCGGAAAATGGTAAAAAGATTGCCCTATTTCGATGTAGCCAAATGATTCTCTGGCCTAAACCCAAGGAAATGACATGAGCGATGTTGTCCGAGTTGACATGGTGTCAGATGTGGCCTGTCCGTGGTGCGCCATTGGCTTGACCACGCTAGAAAAAGCAATTGCGATCACTGAAAAAATGTCGCACGGTCAGATCAAGGTTAATGTTTACTTGCAGCCCTTTGAGCTCAATCCCGACATGCCCATTGGGGGCGAAGAGGTCATTGGCTATCTGGCAAACAAGTACGGCATTTCACCGCAGCAAGTGCGAATCAACCAACAGCGCATTTACGACCGCGCTGCCGAAGTCGGGTTTGATTTTCATCCGGAAGGTCGCAAACATGTCTACAACACCTTCAATTGCCACCGCTTGATACATTGGGCTCAGACCGAACACAGTTTGGATTCTGCGCTTATGCTTAAAAAAGCCTTGCTTGCGGCTTATTTCACAACCGTCCAAAACATGGATGAACCCGACACTTTACTTGCCGCTGTTGCCCAAGCTGAGCTCGACACAGAACGGGCCCGCGAAGTCTTGCTAAACGGCGAGTACGAGCAAGCCGTTCGAGCCGCTCAGGCGCGCTACAAAATGCTCGGCATCCAAGGTGTACCGGCCTTCATTTTGGACAATAAGTTTTTGGTGGAAGGTGCTCAGCCTCTCGAAAACTTGGCTGCCGCCATTCAGCAAGCGGCCAAACGGGCTGGAGAGGCTGACCCCAGCGAGTCCTCGTGACGCCTTCGCTCAGCCAAAAATCACGACAAAACGAATGGGAGACAACAACAAATGACAACAACCAACTTATCGCTTAACGTCAAACCAATCGCTGGCGCCATTGGGGCTGAAATCCATGGCGTTGACCTAGCCGCCCCCCTCTCTGAGGATGATGTTCAAGCCATTCGAGACATTTGGCTTGAACATGGCGTTGTTTTCTTTAGAGACCAACCGCTTGCACCGGGTGTTTTTCAAGCCTTTGCCGAGCGATTCGGTGACGTGGTTGAGTATCCGTTTGTCAAAGGCTTACCTGAGCACCCCATGATCATCCCGGTGCTGAAGCTGCCCCATGAAAAGCACAACTTTGGTGGCGTGTGGCACACCGACACCGCCTATCTCGCCGCCCCACCCATGGCGACCATGCTCATTGCGCGCGAACTTCCCCCAAAAGGAGGTGACACATTATTTGCCAGTGGCTATGCGGCCTACGAAGCCCTCTCTGAGGGATTAAAAAAGACACTCAGCACCCTCAAAGCGGCCAATTGCTCATCGAAGGCTGAAGTCACCAAAACCCGTGAAGACCGTGTTGCTGACTCGGCCACTGACAAAGTCAATCAAGCCCTGATTGGTGAGCATCCTGTGATTCGTACCCATCCTGAAACCAGCCGAAAATCGCTTTACGTCAATCCCGCTCACACCACGCATTTTGTGGGCTGGACCGAACAAGAAAGTCAGCCACTGCTGGACTTTCTGTTTGCCCATCAGGTCAAACCAGAGTTCACCTGTCGCTTTAACTGGCAAGAGGGTTCAATCGCGATTTGGGACAATCGATGTGTACTGCACAACCCAATCAACGACTATCACGGCCACAAACGCTTGTTACACCGAATCACCCTGAAAGGGGATGTGCCGAGATAAACAGCGCGAGGAAATAATCACGCGACCGTTATCACAAGTGATCAACGATTTTCACTGAGAATCTGGCGACAACGAGACGTGATCGCAAGACGCCTGCAAGATCTGAGGTAGATCTCGATTGAGCCAGCACTTGTTGATGGCGTAGACATGCGCATTGATATCTGTGTAAGCCGTCAATCGTTGAACCACCGTTGACATCACTTCGTTGGCAGGAACGACTTGATCAGCAAAGCCAGCCGCTAGGCACTGGTGCGCATTGAGTCTTTCTGCACGCTGAACCAATGTGTGCACCGCACGAGGCTCAAAGCGACGAGCAGCAATGGCCGCGCCAATCGGTGTTGGTAGGTTGAGCTTAGACTCTGGCAGCCCAACCCAGGCATTCTGGGCCAAGACAACCTCGTCGCAGGCGCAAGCCAACATCAATCCAGCCCCTATTGCTGGGGCTGTTACCGCTGCCACCACGGGTTTGGGACAATTCACCACATCGAGCAAACAACGCAGTAAGAACGTCAGTTGTTTTACATCAGCTTGGTCATGTGACAAACCGACGTACTCCTTGACATCAGCGCCTGCACAAAAGGCTTTCTCACCGAGCGCTGCCAAGACCACGGCACGCACGCTGTGATCATCCCTAGCCATTTCAAAGGATGCATGCAGCTGATCATAAAGCGCTTCATTTAAGGCATTAACGGGCGGGCGCGCCAAGGTCAGCGTCAAAGTACCCGTATCGGGATCTAAGTGTGATCGCAACATCGGGATCACTTGGATGTCAATCGGGCAGCGATAGCCGCTTGCCACTGTTGATCGAAATTAGGCCGGCGACGCTCAGCAAAAGCGCTCAATCCCTCTTGCCACTCGCTAGCAGGGACCTCTCGTAATGAGGCATCGACCATTGCCCAATCAGTTTGTGCGTGGTGATGAGCGTAGCGTTTGGTCAAAGCCAACGCCCCTGGCGAGGCGCGGCTGACAATCCTCTCTGCCAACGCCACCGCCGCCGGTACCGCTTGGGCTGTGGTGACAACTTCGTTCACCAATCCCATCACCTGTGCTTGCTGAGCCGATAACTTCTCCCCAGTAAAGGCATAGAACAGGAGCGCTCGCAAACCCACCATCTGTTGCAACCGCAGTAACGCTGTGTTTGCAATGACACCGTGCTGTACTTCCGGCAAACAAAACCATGCCTCTTGACTCGCAATGGCAAGATCGCAACAGAGCATCAGTTCAAAGCCACCCCCAATCGCGCCTGCATCGATGGCTGCAACCACTGGTCGAGGGTCAGAAGCTAACCGCTCAAAAAATCGACCTGGCTCGGTTTGTGGTGCCGATCCGTCCATCCAGCCATTTCTTAAGTCATTTATATTGGCGCCCGCACAAAAATAAGCGCCAGTGCTTGCTAAAACCAAAGCCCGTGCTGACCTTATAGGCTCACTATCTAACGCTGACAACAACGCTTGCACCAGCGAGACAGAAAGCGCGTGATGAGAATCGGGCTCAGCCAGCCAAAGGATACCAACCGACCCGCGGCGCTCAACTGTCACCGCCATCAGGGTTTGGGCGCCAAATGGGCGCCTGCCTCGTGTTCGATACGCATGTAAATTTCACCAGCCATTGGCTGTCGAATCTCTTCAATAATGTGCCCAACAAGGCCAACAGCGCGGGCAGCCACTGCTAAGCCGCGGCAATACCGCCAAGACACACCCATCTGCGAGACCACGGCGGCCATGGCGGCGGTGACGTTGACAGGCAGAACCTTTCCGGTTCGTTGCGCTGCCTTTTGGCCAATCAGGGTAATCAGTGTGGCATAAGGCCCGTCATAACCGGTTTCTTTGGCCACTTTAAACAGTGCCACAGTGCGTGGATCAATCGGTTTGTGAAAGGGGTGTCCAATGCCAGGAATAATGGCTTTGCGCGACAGAAAGTCATCCACAATCGCTTGCGCCTTGCTTTCAAGGTCACCAGGATCGGCTGAATCCGTGATGGCCTCTTGAAGCATCTTGGCAGCCTGATCGAGTGAGCCAACAAAGACCGAGCCCAACCCCAGAAGTCCAGCCGCCACGGCGGCCTGCACCGATTCGGGAGCACCCGAATAGGTCAGCCGCGTTGACAACGATGAGGGTGTGATGCCATGTTCTACGAGAATCACCATCACGGCATTAAACATTCGACGCTCGTTCTCGTCTTTGGGCAAACGGGCAAATATTTGAAGGAACGCCATTTGCCCAAAATCTATTTTGCCGACCAATTCATCGCATAAGTTATGCCCATGAATCATGATTCGGTCGGGTGCGCTCCAAGCAATGTCTGATTTGATGTCGGTGCGTTTCATGCTTTTTGCTCAATCTCGATGGCTTCAATAACAATGGCTTGCGCAAGATCACGCAACTTATTTTTAAGAATCTTTAGCCCATTGGGACCTTCTTTGCGAGGGTAGTCCTCAACAAACACAAAATGTGATGGCACCTTGTAGTTCGCCAAACCACTGCGACAGAGCTCGTGCAGGGCTTGTTGGTTTAGTCGCTCAGCGGCTTTCCTAACGAATGCCACGGCCACATCACCACGCTCAGGATGGCGATAGGCCACCACTTGTGCATCATTGACATCGGGGTGTCGAGCCAAAAATTCCTCAATCTCAACGGGATCAACCAAGTAACCCCGCAAGCGCAGGGTATCTTTGATGCGCGACAAATATGCCAGGCGATCGCCGTAGCGATAGCCAAGGTCACCACTTTTAAACCACCCATCTGCTGTGAATGCCTCTGCAGTGGCTTGCGGATTATTCAAGTACTCTTTCATCACGTTATATCCACGAAATTGCAGCTCGCCGCGCTCGTGCTCTTGCAACACAATATCCGTGTCAATATCGGCGACCCGAAATTCAATTTCTGGCGTAATGGGTCGGCCACCCGGCACAGCGCGGGCACGACAATCGTCGGTTCGTGGCTGACCAGCCATGATGGAAAAACACTCAGACGACCCATAAAGTGCGGTCATAGGCACACCGGTCTGACGCCATGCCTTTTCAGTGACTTCCAAACCGCGTCCTGCAAACTCAGCAAAACCCACCACCTTCAAGGTGTTGACCGAGCAGTCTGGCACGCTCATGATGTCGTCAAACAAGCCCTCTCCGCCGTAGAAGTGTGTGGCCTTGTGCTTGTCGATCAACTTCGCCGCCCGAGCCGTATTAAACGTCTGCATCAAGACGCAATAACCTGCCCCTGCTAACGCACTGAATGCCTGCATGAAACCCAATACGCCGTAAAGTGGCAGCGCACACAACGAGGCGTCGCCGGGCTGAACGTCTGTAAAGGCAGAGACATTGTTCGCATGGTGAAGAATTCCCCACTGCGTATGAACCGCCAATTTTGGATTTCCGGTCGTCCCTGACGTGCTAAAGGTGCACAATCGATCGTCGGGTTGGCCTTCATCCTCAACCACTGGCTCATATTGACTGGTATCCAATAGCTGGGTGGGATAATCGAGGCCAACCACTTCTTGAAGCGAACAAACCGCTTGAGCGATCTCTTGGGCCACCGCCAGGTAATCGTAGCCAACGAACTGCGGCTGCACAAACAACATCTTTGGTTGCGCGGTTTTAACGACATGCAAAGCCTCTTCGTGTCGAAAACGCGTACTAATTGGCACCATCAAAACGCCCAAACGAGCGCAGGCAAACAGCAATTGCAGCCACGCACCCCCGTCTGGCAACCAAACACAGATTGTGTCACCTCGACAAATGCCCATCGACTTCAAGTAACCCGCCATGTGGTCTGCCGACTGACGCAGCGCTGCGCGGCTGACTCTCACTTCTAAGCACTCAAAAGCCAATTGATCAGGATATTTCGCCAACATTTCAGCAAACGAAGTCTTTACAAAAGGGGCTGATTCAATCAATGCTGCCTCCTACTGGCTCAAAACATGTTTGGCGATTTGCAAGCGCTGCATTTCAGAGGTTCCTTCACCGATTCTAAAGGCACGCACATCACGGTAAAACCGCTCAACGGGCAACTCGGTCATATAGCCCATCCCACCAAATATTTGCATGACGCGATCCACGACCCGACAGCCCATCTCAGTGGCATAGAGCTTGGCGCGTGATGCGGCAATGCGAGCATCGTGAGCACCCTGGTCAGTCAGTACCAACGCTTCTTTCACCAACAAGCGGGCCGCTTGTATTTCAACATCATTATCAGCCAACATGAATTGGATGGCTTGATGATCCGCCAGTCGGGCGCCAAACGCCCGACGATCCCGGGCGTAATCAAGCGCCATGTCTTGGGCTCGCTGCGCTATGCCTAGCGCTCGATAGCCAGAAAAGACTCGGTCTGTGTTGATGCAACTCATCATCACCATAAACCCTTCACCGGGCGGCCCCAAAACATCTTCATCAGGCACAAAACAGTCGTCTAGAGAAAATCCATTGAGTTGATAGCCTCGCCAACCCATTTTTTTATACCGTGTCATACCCTTTAGACCGGGATTATCACGACGAACCACAAAAGTGGTGAGCTTGCGCTTAATCGGTGCTTGCGGGTCAGTACAAGCGAGAACCACAATAAAGTCGGCCGTTTCGGCATTCGAGATAAATTGCTTGCTTCCACGCAAACGCCAACCACCCTGAGTACGGATAGCGCGCGTCTGGATCGCTGATAGGTCAGAGCCAGCACCAGCCTCTGTTAACGCGTAGGTGATCAGTTTGGTGCCAGCGACCACCGGCGCCAAGATTGATTCGCGTTGCAATTCACTACAATAAGCTAGTGTTAACGGTAGGTGGCCAATCGCTTCGACCAGCGGCATCGAAGTCTGAGTGATTTCTTCATAAATGGCCGCCTTGGCTTCGGTCGGTAAGTCTGGCCCGCCGAGCGACGACGGAAAGTTAAAGCCATACAGACCCAACGCGCTGGCTTCTTGCCTGACAGCGGCATCTAAAGAAACAGGCAACTCATCGTCGGCATCGATTTGAGCCTCTAACGGTTGCAACCGCTCCCGAATAAAACGACGCGTTGTCTCACGTAACATGGCAATATCATCGACTGACCACTGCATCAATTTTCCCCGTTATTCATGGGTCTTCACCCTGTTGCGTCGCTCAGTACAACGCCATCAGATCAGTACTGTCACTAAACGCCTGTGGGCTGCCTTCTTTTATTATCTTTCCTGATTTCATCACAATGACTCGGTCTGAAATCTTTAACGCTTCTTTGACGTTTTGTTCAACAATCAATATCGACATCTTTCGTTCGACCTGTAATTGCTTGATCGGCCCCAAGAGATCTTGGAACAACTTAGGCGCTAATCCAATCGAAGGTTCATCGAGCAACAAACATTGGGGCTGACTCAACAAAGCACGGCCTAGCGACACCATTTGTTGTTGACCCCCCGATAAGGTCCCGGCGCGCTGCTGGTAAAACCGCTTAATCATGGGCAGCACTTCAAACACCCAGTCCAAACGAGCGCTCTGTTCGCTCGGACCGATGCCGGCCGCCCAGAAGCCAAGTCGCATGATCTCCGCGACCGTAAGGCCCGGAAATACCCCTCGCCCCTCGGGCACCATCGCCACGCCAGCGGCGTTCATTGTTCGGGGATTCACCGGACTCACCACATGACCCTTTAACCAAACCGATCCCTCGCTGGCTGGCACCAGACCAAAAAGCGCTTTAAGCAGCGTCGACTTACCTGCCCCATTGTGTCCGATCAAACACAAAACCTCATTGTGGCCAAGCTGCACATCAAGCCCATCGAGCACCGGGCGACCACCGTAGCCGACTTGCAAACCCTTGCCCTCAAGAAACCATGGCGAGGCGCTCATCTTTAACGATCTCCGAAATAGATGGCGGCCAAATGCGGGTCTTTCAAAATATCTTCTGAAGACCCTTGCGCCAGGAGTTTGCCTTGATCCAAAAAGGCAACGGTGTCAGACAAGCGGATGACAATGTCCAGATTGTGTTCGATGATGCAAATGGTTACGCCCCGTTGCGCATGGCTTTTTAACAATGCCACGAATCGGTCAAACGAGCGGGGATCTAGCCCAGAGGCGGGTTCGTCGAGCAGCCACAGTGTGGCGTCACCCGCCATGATTCGGGCCAAACTCAAAAACTTACGCTCAGCGTAGGCAAGATCAACCGCACGCTCGTGGCGCTTATTCGCGAGTTCGGTCTCTTCGAGCACCTGCTCCAACTTTTGCTTCATTGCATCTGATCGTCGCTGCCAGAGCCAGCTGCTGCGTTCCATGACTGTTTCGATATTTTCTTGAACAGTCATGTGATTGAAAAGACGCAGATCTTGAAATGTGCGGGCAATGCCCATTCGGGCGATTCGCCATGGCGCAATGCCATTTAACGATTCACCCAGCCAGTGAACCGTGCCACTAGTTGGGACCAAATGGCCTGTGATCATGTTAAAAAGCGTCGTTTTACCTGCGCCGTTGGGGCCCACTAGGGTGGTAATAATGCCCGACGGCAGGTCTAGGTTGACATCAGTGATTGCTTGCAAGCCACCAAAACTCTTGTGCAAGCGCCTGACCTCTAACAGGATCTTGTTGGCTTCGATTGATGATTGAGCCGCCCTCATGCTGACTTCCCTTTGGTGCGTCCACCCACCACACCACCGGGCCTGTACATCATCAGGATCACCATGGCAGCACCATAGATAATCTGCTGAATCGTACCGAGTTCACCTGGTGGAATGAAGGGCAAATAGGTCAGCGCCGCCGGTAATGCCATCACGATCGCAGCGCCCACCACCGGACCAATCAAAGTGCCTGTGCCACCGATAATTACCATGGCCATCAAGAGAATGGACATGTCTAAGGTAAACACTTCGACATTAACGAAACTCATGTAAAACGCGTAGAGCACACCCCCTAAGGCTGCCAAGCCGGCAGAAACAGCTACCGACAGCGTTTTGACCGTGTTGACTGACTTCCCATAGGCTTGCGCGGCAGACTCACTGTCACGAATTGCCATCAGGCTACGCCCAAAACTGCCCCTGACCAGCAACGACGTAATGACCAGAATGCCAGCTAAGATGACACCCGCCAACATCAAAAAGTCAGTGATCGAGGTGAATGTGTAACCAAACAAGACCGGTGGTGGAATACCAACCATTCCTCCCAAACCACCCGTAACAGATTTCCATTCAGAAAAAATTGTCACGCCAATCATCTGCAGACCCAATGAGGCGGCCACAAAATACTCGCCTCTGACTCGCAGCGCTGGCAGAGCCAAGGCCATAGAGACTAATGCCGAAAGACTCATGGCCGCGAGCATGCAAACCAAGAGAGAGTCGGTGTAGTTAAGTGCAACGAAGGCTGCGGTGTAGGCCCCAATGCCAAAAAAGACGGCTTGGGCGAGCGAAAATATTCCCGCGTAACCCATGATGAAATTCAAAGTCAACGCCAAGATGGCGTTGATTGAAAAAAGAACCAAAAGGTTTTGTAGGTAAGCAAGCATGGTGATTACGACACAATGGCTCGACCGTAGAAACCGCCCGGACGAAAGATGATGAAAAGGAACAAGATGATAAATGTCACGGCCTCACTCCACTGTGGATCTACAAAGGCCAATGACAAATTCTCCGCCAAACCAAACAATAGACCCGCTAAGGCGGCTCCACGCAAGCTACCAACACCCCCCACGATAGTGGCCGCGATGCTGATCATCATCACGTGATGGCCCATCGCTGGGTTAAGCCCAGAGGTCGCCGCCGTCAAAATCGCGGCCGGCACCACCAGCACAGAACCAATGAGAAAGGCGTAATTACCCAAACTTTTTGGGTTCAGACCAAAAACATCAATCAAGCCTGGATTTTCACCCAAGGCTCGCAACGCCACTCCCATATTGGTGTGCGTAAACAAATAATGGAGCAAGGCAAAACACACAATGGCTGCGATGACAGCAATGAATGCCATGGGAGCCACATACAAACCAGGTATCAACTCAACGCTACGACTTAGGGACGTGGTGACGGTGACCATGCCTTTGCCAAAAACAATGGAAATCAAATTCTGCACCACAATCACCGCACCGAACGAAGCGGCAAACACCGTAAAAAAAGAACCCTCATGACGCTGAATAATGACGTATACCCAACGATTCAAGAGCACCCCAAACAATCCAGCTGCCACCGCACACGCTAGGATTGATGGCATCAAGCCCCACTCTAAGACAGCATAAAATTCATAAAAAACAAAACCAGCAATCGTAAAAGTCGCCCCATGAGCCGCATGAAAAATTCGGGTCATGCCAAAAATAAGCGAAAACCCTGCAGCAATCAAAGCGTATAAAGCACCCGTCTGTATGCCATTAACGAGCAGTTGCAGATACAACATGGGGCGACTTTTCCTTCTAAAAATACATGAAAATCAACAATTACTGAGCAGACTTGATTACTTTGGAAGCGCCGCCTGAGATTTCATTGACCTGGATGGGTGCTTTAACAGTGCCATCCTCAGCAAATGAAACTTTTGCGCCCACAAAATCAAATGATGGGGTGTTTTTCCTCAACTCCAATAAGTTGGCACCTGTGACTGGTTTGCCCTGTTTTTGCAAGGCAGCAGCCAAATCTGCAAACGTCAAAACAGCGTTGTAGTAGTTAATGGCGTACATGTTGGGATCTTTGCCGTACTTGGCTCGGTAGTCAGACACCATACGTTTGGTCCGTGGATCGGGGTTGTCTACATTGATATGCTGGCTGGTAAAAATGGCGCCTTCAGCCTCGGGCAGCTTGAACATTGATGGCGTTGAAAACGCAGAATAGCTGGCCAGTGGCTGACTCACCCCGTTATCACGCAGTTGCTTGACTAGCTGAACTTGCTGGTTACCATAGGTTGCGATGTAGACTGCGTCCGGCTTGGTGTCGCGCACGCGAGCAGCCACCCCTGAAAATTGCTGGGCCGCTGCTGGAATCGAAAATGAACCAACCAACTCACCACCATTGGCCTTTAATTCAGCCTTCATTTCTTGAAGTGCCGCATCACCGAGTGGGTCATCCACGTAAATCATGGCAATGCGCTTGAGGCCTTTGTCTTTAACCAAGTAAGGAGCCATGGTCTTGACTTCAAAGTTAGCCAAGGGGATCACATTCCAAAAGTACGGGCTAAGCGTTGCAAGATCAGGGCCCACGCCGCCGCCATTGACCATCACCACTTGATTGCGAGTACCAAGCGGCGCAATCGCCTTGGAGACACCGGTAAAGGCTGACAACACGTAAGGCGTTTTTTCAACGTTGATTAACTTATTCGCAGCAACGACACCCTGTGTTGGCAACCCTTGACTGTCTTCGTACACCAGCACCAAGTTGCCATTAAGCATCTTATCGGCATTGACATGCTCAACGGCCAGATTGGCGCCTGAGGCAAAAATTTCACCGTATTCTGCATTGGCACCACTCAAAGGGAATGCTGCCCCTATTTTTAAATCTTGCGCCACGGCAACACCAGCCATGGCTTGGAAAACTGCCAATCCAACGATTAGTCTTTTCATTTTCTGTCTCCCCTTAAGGTATCGATCAAAACGCTGCCGCATAAGTTATGGGCAGCAATATGCAGGTCTACCGCTTATTAATATTTGAAAGATGCGCTTAGGCATCCCAAACGTCAAGAGCATCAACCATCAAATGAGCAACAAAGGGCAACACCCAAAAAGACTTTTGGGAAATACCTCTCCCTAACAACTGGCTGTAGATGAAAGCTAACCTATTGAATCCGCGATACTTCTATCTTGTCTTATGATGTCTGACATGTCTCCTTGTTTTAATAAGGCGAACACTGGCTTTTGATATGTGCGACCCCGTATTTACCCGACACCCGAACTCAATCACAAACAAAACAGACACAATCAATCCAGTCATCAAAACACGCGCTTGGAGCCAAAATCCATGACCAGCCCTTTAATGAACAACCAACCCATCGCCTGCTTTGATGTGCCCGTCCTAACGGATTTACCGGAAGACATCCGCGAACGTTTGCTTTTAACGCAGACCAAAGCCGGTTTTATTCCCAACGTGATGCGTGTCTTGGCGCGCCGACCCGCGGAATTTCGCGCCTTCATGGCTTATCACGATGCCTTGATGGACGGCGACAGCGGGTTGAGCAAGGCCGAACGCGAGATGATCGTGGTGGCAACATCAGGCGCTAATCACTGCTTGTATTGTGTGGTGGCACACGGTGCCATTTTGCGCATTCGCGCCAAGAACACAACAATCGCAGATCAAGTAGCTACCAACTATCGGCAAGCTGATTTAACTGAACGGCAACGCGCCATGCTCGATTTCGCCATGAAAGTTTCGCGCGATGCGGCGAGCCTAAGCGACAGCGATCGACAAACCGCACTCAAAGCGGGACTCTCAGGGGAAGACTTGTGGGATATCGCCAGCATTGCGGCGTTTTTTGCAATGAGCAATCGACTAGCGAGTGCCACCGAAATGAAACCCAACGCTGAGTTCTACAGCATGGGGCGTTAGAACACACCGAGTTAGAACATCACCGAGCGCGCTCGGTGATGTTCTAACAAGTTTATTGAACGATCTTAGCGTTAGACTGAAGCTTCTGAATGTACGTCGAGAGTTGCTTCTGTGTTGCGGCTTGGCGCAACTGGTTTTCAATTCCTGCCATTGGTGGCGGTGTAAATTCGCGAATACCGTCCACACGAACCACGTTCCAACCCGCACGGGTCTGAATCGGCACCGCACTGACACGACCCTCACTGAGGTTGGCCACCACGTTGCCCACAGCCGGCAACATCTGCTCAGGCAAAAGCCAATCGATTTTGCCTTGATCTGCACGGCTCGCGTCTATCGATTCGTCTGTGGCTAGTTTGGCAAAAAGACCTTTGTCCTTGGTTTTGCCAATCTCAGCAATGATTTCTTTGGCGCGGGCTTCTGTTGGCACCACAATCAAACTGAGTTGGTATTGCTTAGCACCTTGGACATTGGTAAGAAACGCATCGTACTCAGTCTTAATCGCGGCATCGGTCACTGGATTGGTTGTGTTGTAGTGGTTAAGCAAGAGATTGGCTAAAAAGTTTTGTTGCAGCTGTGCCATTTGCGCTTGCGCCTGACCGGTCTGATCGAGCTTTAGCTTCTGCGCCTCTTGCGCCAGCACCTCACGCCCAACCAGCTCATTTTTGATCACGTCGCGCAATTGCGGCGTGTCAGCACGACCTTGGGTAACATTGGCCACGACGTTCACGTCTAGCAAGGCGTCGCTAAGCGGCTCGCCATTAACGGTGGCAAACACACCTGTCGGCAAGGCCGCCGTTTGCGCCAAAGCACTCAGTGACACTGCCCCAAAAATCATCGCCAGAGATAAACCAGTCAACTGCTTACGCCAGATTTGCATATTCATTCGTCAAAACACCCATTAAAAGTGAAAACATCAAGTGTGCACAAGAACCAGCAATCAGGCTAGCACCAAACTCGCGTGTAAAGCTACCCCACATCAGTTGGCCAATGCCAAAAGCGTTTGACAAAGCACTTGGCAACCGGCTGCCAAGTCGTCAGCCTCGGTGTGCTCAGCAGGATTGTGGCTAATACCCGCCACGCTTGGCACAAAAATCATGGCTGAAGGGCAGATCCGACTGAGCATCTGAGCGTCATGGCCCGCGCCTGAATTAAGACGCCGGTTCGTGTAGCCGAGACTGACAGCCTGTTGCTCAATCAAATCTGTCAACCCCACATCAAAACTCACCGGCGCAAAACGCACTTTGTCCGACACCTCGATAGACACACCCTCGGCTTGCGCCAATCCGCCTAGATAAAGCGCCAAGCGCTCACGTGCTTCATTTAGAAAGGATTCGTCCGTATTTCGCAAGTCCACCGTTAGCACTGCTTGCGCAGCAATCACGTTGGCCACATTGGGGGTGAGCTTGACCTGTCCGACCGTGGCGACTTGATGGCCACCCATATCGCGGGCCAAATCTCGAACGAAGGTCATCACCGCTGCTGCCGCATAGCCCGCATCATGGCGCAACGCCATCGGAGTGGTACCCGCATGGTTGGCTTGACCACCAATGGTGATCTCTTGCCACGAAATGCCCTGCAGGTGTTCAACCACACCGATCTGCCGCTTCTCAGCGTCAAGTATCGGACCCTGCTCGATGTGAAGTTCGACAAACGCGTGTGGCAGATGGACGCCCAGCGGTGCGTTACCGGCGTAGCCAATTTTTTCAAGGGCGGCTCCTAGGCTGATCCCCTGCTTATCGGTCAGTGCCAAGGCTTCTGGCAAGGCCATCCCGTTGGCGTAAACCAACGACCCCAACATATCGGGCGTGAAACGCACCCCCTCCTCGTTGGTAAAAATCGCCACCACAAAGCCGCGTTCGGTTTGCTGTTCGACCTCGTTTAAGCACTCAATAATTTCCAGACCCGCCAAAACACCGTAGTTGCCGTCGTAGACGCCACCGGTACGAACCGTGTCGATGTGTGAGCCAGTCATCACGGGCGCCAAGTCGTCACGCAGACCCGGCCGATGTCCAAAAATATTGCCGATTGGATCAACCGATACTTGCAACCCCAAATCAGTCATCCACTGCACCACCAAGTCGCGCCCCGCCCGGTCTTCGTCAGTCAAGGCCACACGACAACAAGACCCATCCACGGTTTGACCCACAGCCGCTAACGTCTGCAAGCGCTGCATCATGCGCTGGGCATTGATTTTTATATGGGTTTGACTCATGCCATCACTTGCTCTGCCGATCGGCCAACCACTGATTGATAGATCACAGGGTCGGTGTCGCCTTCGCTGCCCAAAAGTAAAACCCGGGAGTGCGCATTTAACCCGAGTAATCGGATCATGTCAGGCGATTGCTCAGCGGCGAGCAACAGCCCGAGACCGACGCTACCGGTTTCACCAGCCACGATCGCTGGATCTGGTGCGCTGGGTTCTGCTAACAGGCTCATGGCTTGCAGGGCAAAGTCGTCAGCCAACGTGACGTAGGTCTGAACGCCGAACCTCAAAATATCCCACGCCACTAGCGACACTTCGCCACAAGCCAAGCCAGCCATCACCGTATCGAGCTCGCCGGCAATGGCAACCGGGTGGCCCACCAAGCCACTTTCATAAAAACAGGCCGCGTTTTGTGGTTCCACCAAAATAAACCGCGGCCGTTGAGCACCCCACGCCAACCAAAAGGTCGCGCAGACCGCCGCCGCAAACGCGCCCACGCCAGCCTGAACAATCACGTGGGTGGGTGCCATGGGCTGTTGAGCCACCACCTCACGGGCCATCACGCCATAACCATGCATGACGTCAATCGGAATCTCACGATAGCCTTCGTAGGTCGTGTCAGACACCACCGTCCAGCCATGAGCCTTAGCCTGTTGCTCAGCGTGTCTTACCGAGTCGTCGTAGTTACCTGACACGCGAATCACTTCTGCCCCAAAAGCCGCAATCGCGTCAGCCCGCCCTTGGCTTACCGTCTGATGCACGTAAATGACACAACGACAGCCAAACGTTTGCGCCCCCCAAGCCACAGATCGACCGTGGTTTCCGTCCGTGGCACAAGTCACTGTGAGCGCCGCAACTGTTTCTTTAAAACGGCCTGAAAGAATGTCGGCAACAGTCGCCTGTTTGCCTGGGTATTGACGCGCAACTGCCTTCTGAATCAGCCGAAACACCGCATAAGCACCACCCAAGGCCTTAAAGCTTTTAAGAGCAAAGCGTTGGCTTTCATCTTTGTAGTCAATCGATTGCACACCCAAACGAGCTGCCAAGTGACTAAGCCTGTGTAAGGGTGTGGGTTGGTAACCTGGCCAATGACTGATTTCTTGCTGCGCAGCGTCAAACCCGTCAAGGCTTAAGGCAGCACCAGGGATGGCCGAGTAAGGTTCAGCCGCGGGTGCGGCCTCACGATTTAAATAGGCAGATACGCCCAAAGCGTCAATGGTTGTCATGTGCTTACTCTACCAACGCTCGCGCCAAGGGCGCAAGTCCAATTCAAATGTCCAGGCGTCTTTTGGCTGTTGATGCAGCACCAAATAGTTTTTTGCCAAATGATCAGGAAGCAGTAAGCCCTCTTCTCCAGCAGCCACGACTCGGTCAGGTTGCTGCTCTCGAATTCGAGGCGAGTCAATGCCACCGTCCACCACGATATGAGCGACATGGATGCCTTGCGGACCGAATTCACGCGCCAAACTTTGCGCGAAGGTTCGCAGTGCTGTTTTGGCAGCAGCAAAGGCAGAAAATCCAACCCCGCCACGCATGCTTGCGGTCGCACCCGTGAACAAAATCGTCCCTCGGGCACGCGGTTGCATCACTCGAGCCGCATTTTGTCCGGTCAGAAACCCAGCCAGTGCACTGGTTTGCCAGGTCTTCAAATACGTCTCAGCTGATGTCTCAAGAACACCCGCATGCACGCGACCACCCACGTTAAAAATCGTCACCTCAATGGGACCCATCGTTCGCTCAATCTGACCGAATATCGCACCTAGCGCTGTGGGGTCACGCGCATCAACGGCAAAACCGTGCGCATCAGCACCAAGTGTTCGGATTTCGTCGACTAAGGGCGCTACAGCGTCAAGATGTCGCCGCACCAAACAAACCCTCATGCCAGCTCGGGCAAAAACCCTCGCCAAGCCCGCGCCCAAGCCATTGCCTGCGCCCACGATCAAGCAAACGCCTTGATTTATGACGGGTTGCTTTGACATGTCTGAACCCCTTTAAGCACGTGCTGTCGGGCGCGCACTCACCTCAGCATACCAACGACTGACATGGGCGCAATCTGATGGGATTGGCGTACCCGTCGGTTTGGCCATAATTAAAGCACATTGCAAAACGATGTCGGCCATGCTGTAACTCGCTGTGGCAACAAACGCTCGGTCAGCCAACACTTGGTCAAGCCACTGATAGGCCTCATTGGCACGCTCACGCCACCACTGACCAAAAGCGGGATCTTGCGGATACTTGCCCTGCCAGTACGCACCCGTGTGTTTGAAAGCACTCGTCAATGGCAAGACGATTTCAGTCTCTAAGCGGCGAATCCACATGTCAATAATCGCCTGCGTTTGGGGGTCTTCACCAAACAAAGGCGTTTGTGGATAAAGCGCTTCCAGATAACGACAGATGGAGATCGATTCGCTGATGTAAGAGCCATCGTCGAGCTGCAACACGGGTAGCTTGCCAAGCGGGTTGATCGCCAGAAATGCCGCTGTGCGGTTTTCGTTTTGAGCGCCATCCACAGCTTGGATTGGTATTTGCAGGCCCTTTTCTGCCAGAAAAATACGAACCCGGCGTGGATTCATGACGGTGCGCATGTCATAGAGCAACATTAAGAACCTCTCTCTTTAAAGCGTTCAAGCCAGCGGCTAACACGGATACTGGTGACTATTTAACAGCTATCAGAGTAGCAAAAAGCACGCAAAATTTAGTTTAGGCTTAAAATGACGCAATGGAATGGTTCGTCATACACACAAAACCTCGGCAAGAATCGCGGGCTCAGTTAAACCTAGAACGTCAAGGTTATCATTGCTTCCTGCCGACCTTTGCGAAAGAAAAACTCACCAAGCAAGCGCTTGAAGTGGTCAGAGAGCCGCTTTTTTCTCGATATTTATTTATCGAACTCGACACCCAAATTTCGGGCAAAAGCTGGTCACCGATTCGTTCGACCATCGGCGTTAGCCGATTGGTGAGTTTCGGTACCGAACCTGCGCGGGTTGACCCAGAACTGATCCACCTTTTGCGCGACCTAGAAAACGAGTTAATACAATCCCCAAAAAGCCTCTATCAACCAGGCGAAGCTGTTGAGATCAAAGAGGGGCCATTCAAAGGCGTGAAGGCCATCTACGAGATGGATGACGGCGAAAGTCGGGCCATGGTTTTGATTGAATTGCTTCACAAACCAACTCGCTTGAAACTGCCTATCAGTCACTTGTCAGCGGTGAGCTAACCCAGCCCTTGTGCACTTAACTTAGCTTGACATGGACTTGGCATCAGCTGCTTGCGCAGCTGCCCGACCGCGACCAAGCCGCACTGGTATTAATAGCAACAAACCCGCCACAAACAACAAACCCGTAGCTGCGATTGCCAAGCGTTGATTGCCGTCGCTAAGCCATGTCACAAGGCCATACATCAACGGACCGATAATGCTGGCCACTCGAGTGGCCAATGTCCACAGACCATAAAACTCCGCCAACCGATGGGCTGGGGCCAACAACCCCACCATGGCTCGGCCAACCGATTGACTGGCGCCCATACACAGACCCGCAATAAAGGCAGCGACCCAGAAGCCTCCTTTGGTGGTGACCCATGCCGCCAGCAGACAGGTGGCTAGCCAACCAAATAAAGTCAGCGCTAACGCCAACTTATGCCCCAACCAATCCTGTCCATAACCCAATAACAAAGCGCCCACCACTGCGGCCAGATTCAATACAAAAATCAGCACCATGGTTTCGGTCGCATCAAAGCCGATGACCTGCTGGGCATAAATAGCCGCCAGCGCAATCGCGACTGCCACACCCCCCATGTACATCACCGTACACGCCAACAGCCACAAAAAATCTTGATATTGGTGGGCATGCTGCCAAGTTTGGTAAACACGACGCCAAGAATTGATGGTCTGGCGGTTATGCCCAGGTGGTGCCGTTCTTTCTTTGAGTAGCGACAGAGAAATGACAGCAGCCAACCCAAAAATAGCCGCTGTGATAAGCAAAGTCCCTGGCACAAACGAATCGGCGCTTTGTTCTTGCGCTTGCGCGCGAAAAACATACACCAAACACAAACCAAGTGTCAGCATCCCACCGACGTAACCGAACCCCCAACCCCAACCGCTCACACGACCCATCGCATGCGGGCGGGCCAATGACGGTAAAAAAGATGAGATCAGCGATTCGCCCCAACTGAAAAAGACGTTTGAGATAATCACCAAAACCACGGCCAGCAAAACCGCACCCGGCCCAGCCAGAGAGAGTGCTGCTGTGCTCACCACACAACCCACGGTGGTCACCCAAAGCAGCCGTCGACGGGCTTGGTGTTGATCGGCCCAGGCGCCCATGAATGGCATGGTAACCATCACCAAAAAGTGAGACGCACTAAGCGTGAGCGTCCACCATAGGGTACCCAATGTGCCATCACCCACCACGCCGCTGACGAAATAAGCAGAAAACACAGCCGTTAAAACAACGGTGGTGTAGCCCGAGTTAGCAAAGTCGTAAAGCGCCCAACCAAAGACTTCTCGGCGCTTAACGCCAGGCTGCAAAATGGCTTCAGTGGACCTTGGCGCAGAATCAGTCATGGGTCACTTGTAGAAGAATGTTGTCAATCCAGAGTCCTCTGAGCAGCCCTCCACACGGGCCCCTCGGTGGCGAACCCACTCACATTAGTAATAACCACCCATTAAGAGTCGCGCTTGTGGTCGTCTTTGCCGATTGATAACAGCGCTATCCAACTGATCACAGCAGCGAGGATAATCAAATAGGCTGGACTCAAATCATCTTGAGTCCGGTGAACCAAGTAAGTGGCCACCATGGGGCTTAGACCGCCCGCTATGCCGAGCGTGATGTTATAGCTTAGCCCTGCTGCCGAACATCGTACAGCAGCTGGAATGATACTCACCATATAAGCAGGCATCGCACCAAGATAGCCACCCATAGCAACGGCGTAGCCAAACTGCCCCGCAAGAATCGTTAACTCGTGCTGGCTGTGCATCAGCCAAAACAGCGGCCACGCCAAAACGAATAGCGCGACCAATGACACCATTAGGATGATGCGGGCGCCGATTTTATCGGACAACCAACCTGCCACTATCATCACGGCGATTAACATCACCAGGCTTGCGCTGTTGATTTCAAGCGACGTCGCTGGCGTGATGCCGTCGACCATTTCCAACCAACTCACCACATAAACAAAAACGAGGTAGAAAGCGACAGCGTTCACCATAGACAAACCACTGACTTGCAACATGATTTTGCGGTGATTGTGCCACGCATCTTTTAGGGGGTTGTGCACCGTTGATCGTTCAACAGTCATGCTCTCACTACCTTGTCGCAACCACAAACCGGACAAGCCCAAAACCAAACCACTCCAGAACGGCACGCGCCAACCCCATGCCTGTAATTGTTCTGGATCAAGCAGCGCCGCCAAAAGGGCACCGACAGCCGAGCCAAGCAAAATACCCAGTACGGCGCCACTCACTGACAGCGAACCCACCAGCCCGCGCGATGACTTCGGTGTGCGCTCGAACAAATAGACAACCGACGTAGTGTATTCACCACCCACCGACAGACCTTGGATCATGCGCAGTAACAATAACAAAACTGGTGCAGCGATACCGAGTGTGGCGTAAGTGGGCAACATCCCAACCAAAAATGTCGGAATGGCCATCGCCGCCACAGAAATGAGCATCGCGTTGTGGCGTCCGTATTTGTCACCGATGTAACCAAACACCATGCCACCCACCGGGCGCATCAAAAATCCGACGGCGAAAATACCAAAAGCCGATATGACTTGGACGACTGGGTCCTCAGCCGGGAAAAATAATTTGCCAATGGTGACTGCAAAAAATCCGTAAACAGCAAAATCGAACCATTCAAGTACATTACCTGCGACGCCACCCACCAGCACTCGGGTACGCGAATGAACTTGCGCTGTCATATGAGCCTCAACGATGGGGAAGACAAATAAAACAAGGGTTTCAAAGGTCAACCCTGACTTGTAAGTTATTTACAACAAAGGAAATCACCGCGATAGTACGATAAATATCAGTGGTCAAAACATTTAAATGACATGTCAAAATTAAACGTCACTTAAACACTTGAAACCACCCTTCGTTTAAAGCCATTGTTGTTTGACTCACTGACGATGGCGAGCAACGGCTGCGCGGATACGCTCAATCGTTTCAGTAATCGGCGCTTTGCGTGACACTTCTAGCCCCAAATCACGGGCAATATCATTGATCTTCGAGGCAATCAGGGGAAGACCGCCACGGTCGACTGCGTCGACCATGGCGCGAGCTCTGTCAAACTCATCGCGAGGCTGGGCTTTTGCGCTGGACTTAAACCATTGCGACCATCTAGACATTGAGGATTGCCTGCCAAATCTTATGCTTGCACTGGGTCATCAGATTCACTACGCTTTGGGTTCGATTGACGATTCACTATAGCGCTTTCCATGAAAACAGACCTGCACACTTTGTCCACTGAGTCTATAGAACGAGCCATTCGCTTGTTAGACGACGAATGGCTTTACGAAGATGCCGCACTTGCACCCATCATGCCTGTGGTGCTCGGGCGCGGGGTGGGCCAAGACTGGCATAAAGCTGGCACATTTCGGCACCATTTGGTTGGTGTTGCTCGCACATTAACGCTGTGGCAACAACCCAATGAAGCACGGTTGCTCGGATTGTTGCACAGCGTTTACGGTAACGCACAGGTCGACATCGTGAAATTCGACCCCAACTCTGAGCGTGGACGGGTCGAGGCCTTGGTTGGCGAGGAAATTGAACGACTGATTCATTTGTACTGCATCGTGCCACGTGCCCCGTTTGTGAAAGCACTGCTTGAAACCGGACCAAATAAAAACGGTGCGCTCACGGTTTTGATCAACGACAAACCCATGGTTCTGGCCGCGCGTGATGTGGCTATTTTTACTGTTGTCACCATGGCCGACATCTGTGAACAATGGTACAGCTGGCAAGATGACATCTATTCCGGTTACCCCAACCACGTACCACGCGACACAGCCGTGCATTGGGCGGCTGGATTGTGGCCAGGTCCCATGCGACCCACCGCCTACCGTATCAGCCAAATCGCCAAACTGGGGCAAGTTTTAAAGCACCCCGCATTGAAGGGACTGGTGCCGTTACCCACTGTGTTTGATCACTGCCAACACGAGCTAAGCGAATCTGACGAGGCTGCGGCTTGTGCCCTTTATTGGTCGGTGATTCAACAAAACCAACCCCTGGTTTCTTGCAAGACGACCATCATGACTCTTGAGCAGGCCATCAGACACAACCCTTGGGTGGCTGAACCGTATCTTTTGTTGGCTCAACTGCACTTAACCGAGCAGTCCTATGACCAAGCGCAAACGGCCGCCGCTCAAGGTCTACATTTGTTGACCTGCTGGGGTAATTCATGGGACAAACGTATTGGCTGGGATGCTTGGATTTCTTGGGGCCGAATTTTGTTGCAAAGTGCTCAGAGGCGCCAATGGCCTGAAACATTAAACAAGTTAAATAACGTGGCGCTCAAAGGGTAAGGCAATCAGGCGATCTTGAAGCACTGTGGCCATCGCTTGAGCAAACGTTCAACGGGTATTGTGATCTTGAAAGTCCTGCGCTACGGCCTTTACGGCTTAATGGCTTTGGTACTTCTGGCTGTCGCTGGCACTGCAATATTCGTGGTGACCTTTGATGCCAACCGTTACAAAGCAGACATTGAATCGCTAGCCTTAAATCACACTGGCCGCACCTTAAAAATCGAGGGTGACATTGCGGTAACGTTCTTTCCACGGCTTGGCGCTGTGATTAATCAGGCTAGCCTATCGGATCCTAGCTCTTCTGCCAACAGTACACCAAACGCCGCTTCTGAACCATTTCTGACGTTGCGCTCAACGCGTCTTTCAGTGGCTCTGCTACCACTGTTAAATGGCGAGGTGTTAGTCGATGGTATTGAAGTCCAAGGTCTGAGCATCCGCCTGGTTCGTCATGCAAAAGGCACGCTTAATATTCAAGATTTAATCGATCGCATCAGACCCAGAGCGGCTGAGACCAATCCATCGGCTGACAGAACCCGTGACCTTGAAAGCCAGACATCTCTGACGAACAAAGTCTTAGCCGCGGGTAAAAGGCCGTTGTTGATTGATATCCAAGCGCTAAACGTCAGCGATAGCCAATTTATTTTTGTGGATCAACAAAGCCAGCAGCGCTGGGATCTGACTGATATTGCTGTGACGACTGAACGTTTGGCACCGAGCGCCAATGGGCAACTGATGACGTCGTTTCGGTTACAAACAGCCTCGCCAGCCATCAACACCATGGTGGGCTTCTCGGCTCGCTACCAATTGGCGCTCAACGAACAACGCCTCACGTTTTCCGAGGCGAAAGGGTTCACTGAAGGCGTCTGGCAAGGCCTAAAAGCCATGCGCTTTGACTTGGGCTTTAATGCCCAAGCTGATTTAAAGACGGGTCAATATCAAATCGACACCATCAAGGCGCAGGCGACAGCACAAATTAACGACAACGCATCACCCTCAAAGACCGTGTCGCTAAAAGCCGATGCCCCTAAAATGGTACTTAGCAACCGTGCCGTCAGTGGTCAGGCACTCCGTATCACTGGCCAAACAACACAAGGTTCGCGGCGTATCGAGACCGATATCGTCCTGCCCAAATGGCGATGGCATGAGCAACGCCTCACGCTTGCGGAACTGGGGCTTGACCTGGTCTTCACTGACGCTAACCTCAGCCAGGACCCCCTGCACTTGGTGCTGAGTGGACCTGTCGAACTTGAGCTCGAACCAGAAACCATCAAAGGCACGTTCTCTGGCGGGTTTAACAAGTCACCGCTCACCCTATCGGTCAATATCGAAAATTTCAAGCAACCGGTGATTGGTTTTGATGCTCACCTCGAAGCGCTTGATGTCAAATCAATGACCAACACGCTGGCGCCTGCCACAAAACCCGAGGTGAACACGCAGCCAACGGCAGCAACAACCAAAGCAGCCGCAAACACGACGACTCAACCCACCAACAAAACCACGCCGACCCGTCAATTCGATTTTTCTGTTTTGCACGGTCATCGAGCCAGCGGTCAGCTGCGCATTGACACCCTAAAAACCCAGAAGGCACAATTAACGGAACTCCAGACACAGTTCACATTAAATAACGGCCGCTTAACGCTGGGACCCCATCAGGCCAACGTTTGGGACGGCAAGATCAAGGGTACGCTGGTAATCGATGCCAACACCCAAAGCGTATCAATGACCGAGTCAGTGAGCGACGTTGATGTTGCGGATTTACTTAGCAGCTTGTCAGCCACGCCAGCCTTTTCTGGACGCGGCAACTTAACAGCAAATATGTCGGTTAATGGCACCAACAGCGAGGCGATGTTGAGATCGCTGACCGGTCAGCTTGGTTTAGAGCTTAAAGACGGTGCTATTAAAGGCGTGGACTTAAACGCTATTTTGCAAGGCGCGCGAGCCGCGCTTGGACGAACTGCCTCAAAAAGCGCATCCACCGACGGACAGACCCGCTTCACCGAATTAACCGCCACCGCCGTGATTGAGAATGGCATGGCTAACAACCAAGATCTCAGCATCAAGGCCCCCTTATTCCGGGTTCAAGGCAATGGCACTATTGAGATTGCGGCTGGGCAACTGAACTACTTGGCTCGAGTGGCGGTTGCCGACACAGCCGATGGACAAGGCGGTGCTGATCTCAAAGCCCTGCGCGGCATTACGGTACCGGTTCGTCTGATGGGTCCAGTCAACCGCCCAAGCTACCGTGTGGATATCAGTGCACTGGCGGCTGAGCTGGCAAAAGGCAAGCTCAATGACGACGTCACTGACAAAATCAACAGAGCTGTTCCAGGTCTTGGCAATGCACTAAAAGGGTTGTTCGGACGCTAGAAGCACCACACCAATTTACAGTTCAAGTCACGATTAATGCCTTAAATTATTTGGGAAAATTGGTTATTGCTTAGGGTAAGTCCGATGGTTTTGCTATTGCTAAGCTTGACCTAGCCAGACTATAAATATCCCATGAATCATTCAAGCGAATATGTCATTGAAACTCGCGAACTAACCAAAGAATTTTTGGGGTTCGTTGCGGTCAATAATGTCAACCTCAAAGTCAAACGACACGCCATTCACGCCATTATTGGCCCAAATGGAGCCGGTAAAAGCACGTGCTTTAACCTCATCACAAAATTTCATCCCCCAACGCGGGGACAGATTATTTTTAACGGTAACGACATCACCAAGCACTCTCCATCGCAGATTGCACGTGAAGGCGTCGTGCGTTCATTTCAGATTTCAGCCGTTTTTCCGCACATGTCTGTTCTGGAAAACGTACGTATCGGCATGCAACGACGGCTTGGTACTTCGTTTCATTTCTGGAAAAGTGACAAAACACTCAACATTTTGAATGACCGTGCCTTGGATGCGTTGGATCAAGTGGGCCTGACAGACTTTGCCAACGAAGAAGCAGTCAACTTGCCTTATGGACGCAAACGGGCTTTGGAAATTGCCACGACACTGGCCATCAACCCAGAGGTCATGTTGCTAGATGAACCCACGCAAGGCATGGGTCATGAAGATGTCGAACGGGTCACCGAACTGATCAAAAAAGTGGCTACTGGCCGAACCATCATCATGGTAGAACACAACATGAACGTGGTTGCCAATATTGCCGATACGATTTCAGTTTTGCAGCGTGGCGAAGTGATTGCTGAAGGCGACTATCAGACTGTATCCAAGAATCCCCAAGTGATGGAAGCTTACATGGGATCAGCCGATGCAGAACTGGCCGGCCACTAATTCTTTGCAGCAGCAACACTTCAAAACAAGCCAAAAGCCTCATGTCAACAACTCTCGCTTTAGAAATCAAAGACCTCAACGCTTGGTACGGTGAATCCCACGTCCTGCACGGCATCGACTTGCAGGTCGGTAAAGGTGAGGTCGTTTGTTTACTCGGTCGCAACGGCGCCGGTCGAACCAGCACTTTGCGCGCAATTCTTGGCCTGACCGGTATGGCCAAAGGCTCAGTGAAGGTCGACGGCGTCGAAGTCATCGGCAAACAAACTCATGAAATTGCACGCATGGGCATTGGTTATTGCCCTGAAGAACGTGGCATCTTTGCAAGCCTGACCTGCGAACAAAACCTGATGTTGCCACCGAAGGTGGGGGAAGGTTCAGCTGTCAGCATTGGTGAGATTTACGAGATTTTTCCGAACCTTAAAGAGCGACGTAACAGCCCTGGTGGGCGGCTCTCTGGCGGCGAACAGCAAATGCTGGCGATTGCTCGCATCTTGCGCACCGGGGCGCCTCTTTTGCTGCTCGACGAAATCACCGAAGGCCTTGCGCCTGTCATCGTACAAAAGCTAGGTGAGGTGGTGCGTCTGCTGAAAGAAAAAGGTTTTACGGTTGTTCTCGTTGAACAGAACTTCCGCTTCGCATCCAAACTCGCCGACCGGAACTATGTGATCGAACACGGTCAGGTCGTCAAGATGGTAGAAAAAGATCGGCTTGAAGAAAGTCGTGAAGAACTGGAAACGTTACTTGGTGTTTAAACACACTAAAGCTCATTTTCAGCAACACAGTCAGTTCAAGGAGACATAAAAAATGAAGAAAACGCTACTCGCGCAGATACTAGGCGCTGCTTTCGTAATGAGTGCGGGCACTGCCTCAGCTCAAATTTCCGACGACAGTGTTCGGATTGGTGTGTTGACGGATATGTCAGGCATCTACTCCGCTGTTGAAGGGCCAGGCGCATTGTTAGCCGCCCAAATGGCTGTCGAAGATTTCGGCGGCGAAGTCATGGGTAAAAAAATCATCGTCACATCAGCTGACACGCAGTCTAAAGCAGACCTTTCTGGCTCACAAGCCCGCGAAATGATTGATCGCGACAAGGTCGATGTGCTGATGGGTAACGTGTCCACCTCTTCGGCACTCGCTGCCATGGAAGTGGCCGACCAGCGCAAGAAAATCGCTTTTGTGACTGGTGCAGCTTCGCTGCCCATTACCAACGAGCGTTGCAACCCCTATACCGTTCACTACGTTTATGACACCTATGCTTTGGCTCACGGTACAGCAAGCGCCGTTGTGGCTGGTGGCAAGAAGAGCTGGTTCTTCGTGACGGCAGACTACGCTTTTGGTCACACACTGCAACGCGATGCGTCATCTGTGGTTAATGCCAACGGCGGTAAAGTTTTGGGTAGTGTGGCTCACCCCATCAACACCACTGACTTCGCCTCATATCTGGCTCAGGCTCAATCCTCAGGTGCCGAAGTCATTGCTTTGGCAAATGCTGGTGGCGACACGATCGGCTCAGTCAAGCAAGCCGCTGAGCTCGGTATCATGGGTTCAAAACAAACGGTTGTGCCACTGCTGATGTTTATCAGTGACATCCGTGCTTTGGGTCTGCGTGAAACGCAGGGCATGAACTTTACGGTGGGTTGGTACTGGGACTTTTCAAATGCGAACCGCGACTTTTCAAAGCGCTTCATGGCACGTTTTAAGGATTTGGCACCAACCTCAGTTCAAGCTGGCGTTTACTCAGCAACCATAAACTACCTGAAAGCCGTGCAAGCAACCAAGACGGATGATTCGGATAAGGTTATGGCTTATTTGAAAGCCACCCCCATCGATGATGGTCTATTCAAAGGCGTGATCCGCGCTGACGGTAAGTTCCAGCATGACATGTACTTGCTGCAGGTTAAGTCACCAAAGGAATCCAAGAACCGCAATGATGTCGCCTCTGTCGCACGTGTGATTCCAGCGGCTGAAGGTTCATTGCCATTGGCAGATTCCAAGTGCTATTTGGTAACGGGTAAAAAGCCCTCGTAATAAATAGATAGGGTTTAGGGGAACTTCATGTTTGAGCTGCTAGGCATATCGCCGCAAGCCTTAACGTCGCAATTGTTGATTGGGCTTATCAATGGGTCTTTTTACGCCCTGCTTAGCCTAGGACTGGCGGTTATTTTTGGCTTACTCAATGTGATTAATTTCACACACGGTGCGCTCTATATGCTGGGAGCCATGTTTACCTGGATTGGGTTAACCCAATTGGGTTACTGGATCGGCATGCCTGACCTTGAAGTTCCCTACTTACTTGCCTTGGTTTTAGTCCCACTGATCGTTGGGGCCATGAGTATCGTCATTGAAAAGACCATGCTCAAACGGCTTTACCACTTAGACCACCTCTACGGACTCTTGCTGACCTTTGGCTTGGCCTTGGTTATTGAGGGGTTGTTTAGACATTGGTTTGGTGCGCTCGGTAACAGCTATCCCGTGCCGGATATGTTCCGTGGTGGCATGCGAGTGTCTGAGCTGTTTATACCTTGGTATCGCCTCTGGGTTGTTGGCGTTGCACTCGTGGTTTGTTTTGCGACCTGGTACTTCATTGAGCGCACCAAACTCGGCAGCTTACTGAGGGCCGGCACTGAAAACCCCCGCTTGCTTCAGGCCTTGGGTGTCAATGTGCCACTGATTATTACCCTTACCTACGGTGCAGGCTGTGCGCTGGCCGCTTTTGCGGGTGTGTTAGCCGCGCCTATCTACCAGGTCACGGCGACCATGGGTTCTAACCTCATCATTGTTGTGTTTGCGGTTGTCGTGATTGGGGGAATGGGTTCAATTGCGGGTTCCATCATCACAGGGTTGTCGCTTGGGGTGATTGAAGGTCTTACCAAAGTCTTCTACCCGCAAGCCTCGTCAGTGTCGATTTTTGTGATCATGATTATTGTGCTGCTGCTCAAGCCCGCCGGGCTGTTTGGCAAAGTTCGTTAAAGGGCTGGATGATGAACACGACTGTGCTAAACAAAGTCACTATTGTTATTTTTTTGCTGCTCACGCTAGTGCCCTTCCAAGACGTCGTCTATGACCTGTTCTTGATGAAGGTGTTTTGCTTTGCGATTTTTGCAGCGTCGGTCAACCTTTTGCTGGGTTACGCAGGATTGCTGTCCTTCGGGCATGCCGCTTTCTTTGGAACCGCATCGTATGTAACGGCCCACATCATGAAGGAGTGGGGTTTAACACCTGAGGTCGGTATTTTCTTGGGTGTCGTTGCCTCCACCGCTCTGGGTTATGTTTTTGGTTTATTGGCTATCCGCCGGCAAGGCATCTACTTTGCGATGATTACCTTGGCATTGGCGCAGGTGGTTTACTTTGCCGCTACCCAGATGCCTTTCACCAACGGCGAAGACGGTATACAGGGTGTACCACGCGGCGAGTTGTTCGGTTTCATTGACTTAATGCCATCAAACAATATGTATTGGTTTTCCCTAGCCGTGCTGATGCTTGCGTTTGTGTTGATCCAACGCGTGGTGCAGTCGCCCTTCGGACAGGTGCTGAAGTCCATCCGAGAAAACGAGCCCCGGGCAATTTCACTGGGTTACAACGTTGATCGATACAAGTTAATGGCATTCACGATTTCAGCCGGCTTGGCTGGCTTAGGCGGTAGCCTCAAATCGTTGGTGCTGCAACTGGCTTCGCTCGGTGATGTGTTCTGGCACACGTCAGGAGAAGCGGTGCTCATGACCATCTTGGGTGGCATCGGTACCCTTTGGGGTCCAATGATTGGCGCGGCAGTAATTGTGAACCTGCAGAACTACCTAGCGAACCTGGGTGGTTGGAGCACGATTACAACGGGTGCCATCTTTGTGGTCTGCGTGTTGGCATTCCGACGAGGCATTGTCGGTGAGATTTCTCATCGCCTAAAGATCAGGCTGTAAACCGACACAGCACCTTGGGCTGAAATCAAACACCCCAGATCGAAAGCTGTTTGATCTGGGGCGTTTGGTTTCTTAACGCAGATCCGTTTGCGCCTCTATGCTCGCAGCTGGATCAGTAGCCCGACCAGTTCACCAATTGCGGTAAAGGGCTCTGGCTCCATCCTAGCGTTGAACTTGGTTGCCAAACCCTGCGCACGTTGCATGGCGACATCTAACCTCTGCCTAGTGAGCTCAACCAAACGCTAACCGATCGCCCACTTGTCGCGCACCGGGTAAACGAAATTCAGTGCCTTCTTGCTTCACGCACCGAACCAAACGCGCCGCTGTAGCGAGTTGTTATGATGGGTCAACGATTTTTTTTGGAGCTGTGCCCCATGATTGCCTCCCCGACGCCCTTTAATATTGACGACACGGCTCGCGCTTGGGTCGAGCACGGCAAATTTGTCATTGAGGGCGCGCCCAACGGCCGATTAAAGGGACTGACCTTTGCCGTTAAGGACGTTTTTGATGTGGGTGGCTATCGGAGCGGCTTTGGCAACCCCACCTGGCTAGAAACCCACCAGCCAGCGACGCTGACAAGCCCCGTGGTGCAGTCCTTGCTCGGCGCCGGTGCAACGCTGTGCGGCAAGGTCAAGACCGCCGAGATGACCTATAGCCTGAACGGTGACAACTTTCACGATGGCACACCGATCAACACCAAAGCACCGAGCTGTGTACCCGGCGGTTCGTCCAGCGGGTCAGCCGCCGCTGTGGCCGCCGGCTCAGTGGATTTTGCGCTTGGAACCGATACGGGAGGTTCGGTGCGTGTCCCAGCCAGTTACTGCGGCGTGTGGGGATTGAGAACCACCCATGGCGCGATTCCGGTTGCGGGCGTCATTCCCATACAACCATCGTTTGATACCGTGGGGTGGCTGGCCAGTGACCCCGATGTCTTTGAGAGAGTCGGAGAAGTCTTATTGCCCGCCACGCAGCATCGCTTAGACAGGGTCATTCATTTTGATGCACTTTGGCAGCTGGCCGACGACGACTTGAGACCCGGTTTAAAACAAATCGAACAACGTCTAGCGGCGCATCTAAACCAATCACCGACAATCATCGAACTTTTGCCGACAAACCAAACGTTAGAGCATTGGCGTGCGCCCTATCACGTGGCTAGTGCTCACGAATCTTGGCTCACGCACGGTCAGTGGATTGAGCAACACCAACCAACGCTTGCACCTGCCATCGCCGCACGGTTCAAATACGCCGCTGGCGTCACGGCCCAACAAGACATCGCCGCTAAAGCAAAACTCGCCACGATCCGCACACGAATCCAAGACTTGATCGCCCACGATGGGGTTGTGGTGCTGCCCTCTTCTGCGAGCACTGCACCAGCACTGACGGCCGATCCTGACACCGTTGATGACGTGCGCATGCGCACCATGCGAATCACCTGTGTGGCGGGTATCGGTGGGTTAGTACAAATCAGCATCCCTATGCAAACCCCGCAAGGCAAGCCCTATGGCGTCTCTTTGCTTGGCCCGGCGGGCAGTGGCCTAGCGTTATTGCGCCTGGCCAAAACACTGGCTCAAATGCCTTAAAAAATGACCCCGCACCCACCTTGATTGCTTTACGAAACATGCCTTTCTTTTCGATGAGCCCTGAGTCATTGAATTTAGAGAATCATCATCAATGGACGTAGCATGTCACTGCTAAGGCTTGTGCAAACTGACCATGGGCAGGGTGCAATCGATGATCCGGCGCTAGAAAAGTACCGCGTGGGATCAGACGATCGGGTGCTTGGACTGGTTCAAACCCACTTGACTGAGCATCACTGCCCCAACCCCTCGTCCTAAGTCGGCGCATGGCAGGCCATGCAGCCCAAAATGAATGCCGTCACCGCAGCGCCGCGGCGGCGCAGACCAATACGCTAACCATCAGCCTAGCCTACACCGACCAATTCACCCAGAGAACCAATTTGCTCACCTGGGCATCGGCTTGCGCCACGCGTTTTAAATCCTTGCGAGTTAAACCCGCACCACCTTCATCCAAAAAATGTCCGGATTTCAGTTGCCAGTGCCTCAGGGCGCTCTTCGGGAATGTAGTGGCCAGAATCGATCGCTTGACCCGAGACCTGATCAGCCACCGCCGCCCAATCATCGAGCGGCTTAAAACATTTCTGAATCATGCCGTGTTGGCCCCACAACACCCGCAGCGGCATTGTTAGCTTACGCTTGGCTGCAATATCGGCGCGGTCGTGGTCAAGATCAACGGTGAACGAGGCCCGATAGTCCTCACACATGGCATGCAGGCAAGCTGGGTCTTGCATACCCGCGACATAACTCGCCCAGCGCGCAGGCTCAAACACATGACGCCCAGGGTAGCGTTTGACCATGAACTGATTCATGAAAAAAATCGGGTCTTGACCAATGAGCGTCTCAGGCAATGGATGGGCCTGAATCAAGAAGAACCAATGCCAATAACCAGCAGCAAAGGTCATGTCGGTTTGTTCATACATCGCTAACGTGGGCGAAATATCCAACAGCATCAGACGCGTGATGCGCGAGCCATGGTCTGCGGCCAAACGGTGTGCCACGCGCGCACCCCGATCATGTCCGACCACGCCAAACTGCTGATGGCCTAATCGATCCATAAGCGCAATCAAATCGGCGGCCATGGCGCGTTTGGAGTAAGTCAGGTGCTCGGGATCACTCGTGGGTTTGGGCGAAGCACCATAACCGCGCAAGTCTGGCATGACGAGCGTGAAGTGTTTTGACAAGGCGTCTTTAACAGGTTGCCAGATGGCACGGTTTTGAGGAAAGCCATGTAGCAAAAGCAATGCTGGTCCCTCGCCACAAGCATCATAATCCAACGCAACCGCTGTTAACCCAACGCACGTGCCTGCAACCTGACTACTCATCGAATGAATCCTCGCGCTTAAGCGCTCGGGGCCAACCCCCAAGCTTGGTTATCTGACTGCTTTGATGGCTTGCCTTGTCTAAGATTTGAGCGTATCACGCAGGCGGGGCTATCGCGACACGGCACCGTTATGCTGCCAGATACAGCTGTCTTAATTCAGCATCAGCACGGAGCTGTGCTGAGTCACCAGACCATACTGTGCGACCCTTTTGAAGAATCACATGGTGATCACACAAGGTCAGCAACTGTTTGATATTTTTGTCAGTGATCAAGATCGACAGTCCCTCGCTGCGTAACGTCGCCAGTGCTTGCCAGATTTCTTGTCGCAACAGCGGCGAAAGGCCTTCAGTGGCCTCATCCAAAATCAACAAAATGGGGTGTGTCATCAAGGCGCGCCCAATGGCTAACATCTGTTGCTCGCCGCCAGACAATTGATTCCCAAAGTGCTTGCGTCGATCTGCTAACTTTGGAAACAGCGCAAACACCCGGTCAAGGTCCCAGCCCGAAGTCGCTCGGGCTGGTGTCAGTCCAGTTACTGATTTGACAGTTGTGTTTGTCTTTTTTGTTGTTGGCTTAGCTGCCGTGGCCACCAAGTTCTCCCAAACAGTGAGGTTGGGAAACACCTGGCGGCCTTCAGGTACCAAGCCAATACCCAAGCGTGCCATCTCAAAGGGTTCACGACCCACCACGCTTTGTCCCTGCCACTGAATATCACCCTGCCAGCACGGCAACAATCCCATGATGGCTGACACGGTCGTGGATTTGCCCATGCCGTTACGCCCTTGCAAGCTCACGCACTGCCCTGCGGGCACGGTCAAAGAAACATCAAACAAGGCTTGGCTGGCGCCGTAACCTGTTTGCAGTTGTTTCAGTTCAAGCAATGGGGGTTGCTGCTCGCTCATTGAAGATCCTCGTCACCAAGGTAGGCTTCACGCACCAATTCACTCACGCGGACATTGGCCGGCGTGTCGCACAGCAACACCTGCCCGTAGACCAGCACACTGATGCGATTGGCCAAGGCAAAAACGGCCTGCATGTCGTGCTCGACCAACAGCATCCCGTAGTCAGCTCGAAGGCTATCGAGCAATTCAATCATGCGCTCAGACTCTGTCGGGCCTAAACCTGCCATGGGCTCATCGAGCAACAAAAGACGGGGGTGGGTGGCCATGGCCATGGCCACCTCTACCAAACGTTGCTGCCCGTAAGCCAACGCCGCAACCCTTTGGTTGCGATCGTCACCAAACCCAACGCGATCAAGAAATGCGTGTGCCTCTTGCACCATTTGCTGCTCTTGCATGACAGGCTTGAAGAAATAAAAATTATGTCCGCGCCCCGCTTGAACCGCGAGCAAGACGTTTTCTAGGGCACTGAAACTTGCGACCAAAGCATTGATTTGATATGAACGGCTCATGCCCGCGCGGGCACGCTTGGCCATCGACCAAGTCGTCACATCAGCGCCACTTAAGCAGATGCGTCCCGCGTCGCTCACAACTGCCCCCGTGATTTGATTGATCAGCGTGGTTTTACCAGCTCCATTCGGGCCAATCAGCGCATGAATCTCGCCGTGCGCCACGGACAGGTTCACGTGGTCAGTCACGCACAAACCGCCGTAATGCTTGACCAGAGAGTCAACCGTTAGCAGCATTGGCTTGGTGTGCGCGACATCAGACGGCAGGGCCCACATCAATGCTCTCCTTGATCAACAGGTGACGCTTTGGTGTCACCAGAAGGCGCCATCAGCCCCCATAAGCCTTGACGCAACCAGATCACCGCCAGCACAATCAACGCCCCCAAGACAAGTGGCCAATGCTCAGTCACTGTTTTTAGGCCATCTTCAATTAAGAGCAAACCCGCGGCACCGATCACCGGTCCAAAGACAGTCCCCATGCCACCAAGTAAGACCATCACCATGAACTCGGCAGAAATCAACCAACTCATCAATGAAGGTGAAACAAACCCGGTTAAGTTCGCCATAAAAAAACCTGCCAAGGCACAGATCTGGGCTGACAACACATACGCCACCAGACGGTAGGGTTGGCTGGCCGTACCGAGCGCATTTAAGCGCGACTCATTGTGGCGTGATGCCCTAAGCACCAATCCGAAGCGCGACTTCACCAAGCGATGTGTGAACCACAGAACCAACACCAGGGTGATCAACAACGACAAGTAAATGGCGTACTTGTTACCCGTGAGTGCACCGAAGCCGCTCAGTTCAGTCAAACTCAAACCCTCGTCACCGCCAAAAGCCCGCAAGCTTACAAAAACATAAAAAAACAATTGCGCAAAAGCCAAGGTAATCATGATGAAAGCCATGCCACGTGTTCGTAAGGCGATCCAACCCACCGGTATCGCTATGAATGCGGTGACCGCAAGCGCTAGTGACAAATGCAGCCATCCATTGGTTAGCCCCCAAGTCGACAAAATCCCAACCGTATACGCCCCAAAGCCGAAGTACATGGCATGGCCCAAACTCGCCATCGCCCCAAAACCCAAAATCAAATTTAAGCCCACAGCAGCCAGCGCAAAGATCAACATTCGACCAAAGTACGTCAACACATACACGTCATCAGCCCGCCAGGCGTAAAGAGGCACGAGTGCAAATAACACCATCAAAAACCCAGCGACCCAGACTCGGCGATCTGCGCGCACAGGGATCGGTGCGGTGATTGGATCAGCCATTACCTAGCCCCTCGCCCGCAAAGGAAACAGGCCCTCAGGTTTGAAGGCTAAGATGACCGCCATCATCAGGTACACCAACATTGAAGCCAATGCCGGGCCGATGGCCGCAGCCATGGCAGGATCAAAAGTGGCACGCAACCAAATGGGGACAAACACCCGACCCATGGTGTCCACTAGCCCCACCACGATCGCACCAAAAAAAGCCCCTCGGATTGATCCAATGCCGCCGATCACAATCACCACCAAGGTGAGAATCAACACAGGCTCACCCATGCCAGGCTCAACTGAAAGGATAGGCCCCACCAAAGCACCCGCAAGACCAGCCAAGCCGGCGCCAAGGGCAAAGACAAAACGGTTTAACCAAGCGATGTTGACACCCAAGGCCGATACCATCGTGCGGTTACTGGCACCCGCCCGTATCAACATGCCGATGCGTGTGCGCTCAATCAACAAATACAAACCCAACGCCACCAACAGCCCTGCGACGATGATTGCAAAACGATAAGCTGGATAGTTCAGACCAAAGATATTGACCGCATCAGACAAGTAGTCGGGCGCGTCCATGTAGATGGGCGCATTACCCCACACCACGCGCACCAGTTCATTGCTAAAGAGCACCAAACCAAAAGTGGCAAGCACTTGGTCGAGATGACTGCGTCGGTGCAAGATTGACAGCCCCGCCCGATCGATGGCAGCACCGAGCAGGAAAATCAACACCATTGATGAAAATATAGCCAGTACAAAAGAACCGCTGTAACTGGCCACTGTTGCGGCGAAGTAAGCGCCAAACATGTAGAGCGAGCCGTGTGCCAGATTCACAAAGCTCATGATGCCAAACACCAAGGTCAAACCCGCTGCCATCAAAAACAGCAGGATGCCAAATTGCAGGCCATTGAGTGCTTGGCCCAAAAACAAATTAAGCGTCACAGCTTTCCCATTTTAAAGTGGGCATTGACCCACGTATGAGTCTGGGTGAGCTGGCAAGGTCATTTGCAAGGTCTTGTGGGACACGCGTCCCTTAGCATCTGGGGCGACTTCAAACACGTACATATTGTGAATGGGAAAGCCGTTTTTGTTGAATTTAAAGTCACCACGCACCGAATCAAACTCAGCCGCGCGCAGCGCCGCCATCAAGGCGTTTTTGTCTTTGTACTGGCCCCCGATTTTTTTGATGGCGCTGTTAAGCAACATCGCTCCATCGTAAGATTGGGCCGCGTATTGTGAAGGGATCCGACCATATTTGTTCTCGAACGCGGTGACAAACTTTTGATTGACGGGATTATCAAAATCCACACCCCAAAACGAGCCAGAAATCGCACCGAGGGCCGTTTCTTTTAAGGCAGGCAAGGTAGAACCGTCAAAGCTTGAGACCGACAGTAATGGGATCTTGCCCAAAAGGCCCGCTTGGCGGAACTGCTTAATAAAGTTAATCCCCATGCCACCAGGGTAAAAAACATAAACCGCATCGGGGTTGGCTGCTTGCAGCTGAGCGATCTCGGCAGAGTAATCGGGCTGGTTCACGCGGGTGTAGACCTCGCCGGCCACATCACCTTTGTAGTAACGCTTGAAACCACCCACGGCGTCTTTACCGGCTTGGTAGTTAGGCGCCATCAAGTAAACATTTTTGAAGCCCTGGTTCGTGGCGTATTTACCCACGCCTTCGGCTTGTTGGTCGTTTTGATAGGACACAAAGAAAAAGTTTGGGGCACAACGCTCACCGGCCAACGGCGCAGGACCGGCATTGGTGCCCATAAAAATCGTATTCGAGTCCGCCAAAGGCTTGGCGATGGCCATCATCACGTTTGAAAACGTCACCCCGGCCACGACATCGACCTGATCGCGCTCGATGAAACGGTTCACCGTTTGAACGGCCAGATCAGGTTTGAGTTGGTCATCCTCACGGATCACCTCGACCTCAACACCACCAAATTGCCCACCCGAGTGCTCTAGGCCGAGCATGAAGCCGTCGTACATGTCTTGTCCGAGCGCAGCGGCAGGCCCAGATAATGTGGCCATGAAACCGACTTTAAACTGCGCATTAGCAGCACCAACCCAAGTTAAAGCGGCGATAAGCAACGCGCCAGATGCGCTGAGAACACTAGGAAACATTTTTTTCATTTTTAATCCTTGCGGTTAACAACAAGCCGAAATCAAAACCAAACCCCTTGCTTGAACGGTTTATGACCATTGATTAATAGACAGCGCCATCATAAACCGGTTACTCGTTAGGGTGACCGTGGCATCGATTGGTTCAGCGGCTCACCGTAAATATGGGTTGTCACGCACAGTGTGTGTGCCCGTAACTTACGTCGGACTGACAAAAAACCCAAAAACAGCAAAAAAAAACGAAATACAGCCTGCACTTAGGCGAAAACCCCAATTGCCCAACATGCCAGCAAGAACAATGATGCGTTAGTAGTTCTAAAACAACGTATCTCAATTATTGCTGTTCGGAGACAAAACATGAAAACAATCGAGAAAGCGTCAACGACTGTTTCAACTGAAAAAGTTGATTCATCGTCATCACGTCGCAAATTTTTTAAGAAAGCTGGTACTGTTGCCGTGGCCGCCCCCCTGGCTGGCTTCCCCATGATTTCTGTGGCCCAGTCACCCGTGGTTTTAAAAATGCAAGGCGCCTGGGGTGCCAATGACATTTTTAACGAAATGGCTCAGCAATACGTGGCCAAGGTCAACGAAATGGCTGGTGGTCGTTTGCGTATTGACTACTTGACCGCTGGTTCGGTTGTGAAGCCCTTCGAAGTGACTGATGCTGTTTCCAACGGCGTGCTCGATGCCGGTCACACCGTGGCGGTGTATTGGTACGGCAAGTCCAAAGTGGCATCGTTATTTGGTTCAGGCCCAGTCACAGGTGCTAACGCTGAACAGACCTTGGGTTGGATTCAGAAAGGCGGCGGTATCGAGTTGTACGATCAATTGTTGACGCAACTCAAACTCAACATCAAAGGCTTCTTTGCATTCCCGATGCCTGTGCAGCCATTCGGTTGGTTCAAGAACATGCCCCCACAAAACGCCAAAGAAATGGTGGGTTACAAATACCGTACGGTCGGCTTGGCTGCTGACATGTTGCAAGAAATGGGCATGAAGGTAACGCAATTGCCCGGTGGCGAAATCGTACCCGCCATGGAACGCGGTGTGATTGACGCCTTCGAATTCAACAACCCAACGTCCGACCGTCGTTTCGGTGCGCAGGACGTGGCCAAGTACTATTCGATGGGTTCATTCCACCAAGCCATGGAATTCTTTGAAATTGTTTTCAACAAGACCAAGTACGATGCCTTGGCACCAGACTTAAAAGCCATCTTAAAGTACGCTGCTGAAGCCGCCTCTTCTTCAAACACTTGGACCGCACAGGACAACTATTCACGTGACTTGCAAGAGTTGATTGTCAAAGACAAAGTCCGCGTTGTACGCACTCCAAAAGCCGTGTTTGACGCACAGCTTGCCGCTTGGGACAAAATCAGCGCAAGACTTGAAGCTGAAGATCCATTCTTCAAGAAAGTGGCTGAGTCACAAAAAGCTTGGGCACGTCGCGTAGCCTACTACGGCTTCTTGAACGATGCTGACTACAAAGCGGCTTACGAGCACGTCTTCAAAACCAAGTTACCATTCTAAAAGTTCATTTTTAAAGCAACATCGACCCCTTAGGCGAGCAGCACACCAAAGGGGATCGTCCGGAGAGACCGCTGCTGGCTAGCGGTCTCTTTTTTAATCGTGGAGAGTCACATGGTTGGCTATATTCGCTGGATAGACGGTCTATCTAAAGCGCTTGCGCACTCTTTTGGCTGGTGTATTGTCATGTTGACATTAGCCACGAGCTACGAGGTGTTCATGCGGTACGTGCTAAACCAACCAACATCTTGGGCCTATGACATGAGTTACATGTTTTATGGTGCCCTATTTATGATGGCGGGTGCTTACACCTTGTCAAAAAATTCTCATGTGCGCGGTGACTTCATCTATCGGAAGTGGTCACCGACCACGCAGGCAAAGGTTGAGTTAACCCTTTACGTCCTGTTTTTCTTTCCTGGCATTTTGGCGCTTGTATTGACTGGGGCGACTTATGCACTCGAATCCATGCGTATCCAAGAAGTCAGTGTCAACAGCCCGGCTGGCGTGCCCGTTTGGCCACTTAAAGCCATTATTTTCTTTGCTGGCGTAAGCTTACTTCTCGCTGGATCGGCCGAAGTGTGTCGCTGCCTTCACTGCATCAAGACCGGCCAATGGCTCGACCGCGACGAAGACATCAAAGAACTAGAGCAGATACTGCTTGAGACCCATGGCACCGATCAAGAGGCCCACAAATGAGTGATCCAGTCATTGCCCTATTCATGCTTGGGCTCTTTATCTTTTTTATTTTTCTGGGTTTTCCAATCGCCTTCACGCTGATGGCAATGGGTGTTGGATTCGGGTTCTACGCCTACTACGATCCCGCAGTGGCTTTTTGGGATAACAACATCTTCTATCTGTTGGTTCAAAACACCTTCAGTGTGATGAGTAATGATGTTTTGATTTCAATCCCCCTGTTTCTATTCATGGGTTACATCATTGAGCGCTCGAATATCTTGGAAAAGCTTTTCGAAAGTTTACAAGTAGCGCTCAGACACGTGCCCGGCTCAATGGGTGTCGCGGCACTGGTCACCTGCGCACTGTTTGCAACCGCAACAGGTATCGTCGGCGCAGTTGTTACCTTGATGGGACTGCTTGCCCTGCCATCGATGTTAAAGGCCGGTTACGACAAAAAGTTGTCCAGCGGTATTATCGCGGCTGGCGGCACATTGGGTATTTTGATTCCACCATCGATTATGTTGATCGTTTACGCCGCGACGGCAGGTGTTTCGGTGGTCAAGTTGTATGCAGCCGCCCTTATTCCTGGATTTTTGCTGGCAGGCCTGTATTTGGTCTACATCGTGGTGCGCGTCTTAATCAATCCAAGCTTAGCCCCCAAACCCAAAGATGTGGATGATGTGACATTTTGGAAGGGCTTCAAACTCCTACTGACAGCTTTCTTCCCGCTCGCCTTTCTCATCGTTGCTGTGCTGGGATCGATTCTCTTTGGCTTGGCCACCCCAAGTGAAGCCGCCGCCATGGGTGCGCTTGGTGGCGTGGTGCTTGCCGTTGCTTACGGCGCGTTTACTTGGGATCGCATGCGTGAGTCGGTCTACCTGACCGCCAAAACCACCGCCATGGTGTGCTGGTTATTTGTGGGCTCGTGGACCTTCTCTTCGGTCTTCTCATACTTGGGTGGTGAAGGCCTGATCGAACACTTCATCTTGTCGCTCAACCTAAGTACACTTCAGTTCTTGATCATGGCGCAGGTGATTATTTTCATTTTGGGTTGGCCGCTGGAGTGGAGCGAGATCATCATTATTTTTGTACCGATCTTTTTGCCAATGTTGGTCATCTTTGACGTGGATCCTCTCTTGTTTGGCTTGTTGATTGCCATTAACTTGCAAACATCGTTCCTAACGCCGCCCATGGCCATGTCTGCCTATTATTTGAAAGGAGTGGCCCCCAAAGGGATTGAGCTATGGGATATTTTTAGGGGCTGCTTCCCGTTTTTGGGCATGGTTTTATTGACTCTAGTACTGGTATACATTCAGCCGAAGATTGTGACCTTGCTGCCCGACCTGATTTACAACCAGGCTTCCCAGGTTGACGAGGGTCCTCTACCTGAGGGTGTCATTGATCCTTCATTCTTTATGCAAAGCAATTAATTGATGACTCAACAAAATACCCCTAACGCTGCCCTACAAGAACTGACCGCGCGCGGCATCGCGGAGATGATCCAAAATGGCGTTGTCAGTGCTGAAGCGCTCTCAACGCTGTTCCTGGATTATGTTCAAGCGACTGATGAATCGATTCACGCCTTCACTTACCTTGACCGTGGTTCGGTTCAAATGCAGGCACGACTGCTCGACGAGGGGCGTGCACGCGGCGGTGATGTTGGTCGTCTGTCTGGCGTGCCTGTTGCGGTCAAAGACGCTTTTGATACGTTTGATATGCCCACGGAGTATGGCTCTAAAAGCCTAGCAGGACGTCAACCACGATGGGATGCCACAGCCGTTAAAAAGCTGCGTGAGGCTGGCGCCGTGGTGTTCGGTAAAACCAAACTGCCTGACTTTTGTTTGGGCCAAGCCGCCGACACACGTAACCCTCATCATTTAGAACACACACCGGGTGGATCCTCGAGCGGCAGTGCGGCAGCTGTTGCCGCGGGTATGGTTCCGGTTGCCATCGGCAGTCAGACTGGTGGTTCCGTTATACGGCCCGCATCTTATTGCGGGGTCATTGGTTTCAAACCCACCCGTGGTCTGATTTCACGCGCGGGTATGCAGCCACTTTCAACAACCTTGGACCAAGTTGGTATTTTTGGGCGGGATATTGAAGACGTGGCTCTCGTTGCAGAGGTCATGATTGGCGCCGATGATAACGATCCGACCACCAAGGGTATTTTGCCGCGGCATTTGTTGTCCACATGCCAGCAAGAGCCGCCCTTTGCACCGAAGTTTGTTTTCATGCGTACGCCGTTTTGGGATCAAATGGATCAAGGCGCTCAAGAAGCGTTCGAGGCACTGATCGAAGCACTTGGCGATCATGTGGTTACCATTGAGCTACCCGATGTCGCACGGGTGGCCGTTGATCGATTAAAGACTATCTCTGAGGCTGAGTTTACGGCTGCCATGCAAGAACACCTTGCACACTCCTCGGGTGAAGTCAGCGAACGCGTGCTTGGCATTGTCGCTCGTGGTCGAGAAATCTTGGCCATGGACTACCTGAAAGCCAAAGAAGGCATTGAATCCACTGCATCTGGCTTTGATGAGTTTTTTGAGCGTTTTGACGCCATCTTGACGCCCGCTTCACTTGGTCCGGCGCTTAAAGGGCTAGATAGCACCGGCGACCCGATCATGAATGCCTTATGGTCCTATACCGGCATGCCTGCCATAAGCCTACCGCTGCTTCAGTCTGATGAAGGCTTGCCCATAGGGGTGCAACTTGTTGGCGCCCGCCACGATGATGGTCGTTTGCTGCGCACAAGCCGATGGTTACTTAAAAATTTCGACGAAATTACCGGAGAATGAATCCATGAAACAAGTACCTGCGATTATCTCGATGGTGTTGCTGGTGGCATTTCTAGTGCCTTACCTTTGGAAGATTAAAGAAGTCCCTTTGCTCATTCTTTTGGTGTTTGGTGTGTTTCTGGCTGTTTATGATTTTTACGTCAGCAACAAAAAAGCCAAGCAGCGAGTCCCACAACAGCCATCCTATAAGTCTGAAACCACCTAAATAAAAGCAGAAATAAGCACGTGCGTTGGGCAGTGCACGTGCCGTACACTCGAAGGGTTGCCTTTCACGGTCTGTTCTATCGCTGCCATGCCCATCACCCAACCCCTGCATCACCAACTGATTACCAGCCCTTTCATCATGTCATCGCCGCGGCGTTTTCCAATGGCATTGCTCATGGTCTTGCTGGCTGTCTTGTTAAGCGCTTGTGGACACAACCCCAACCAACCCTACCAGCCCATTCAGGCGCAGCACGGCAAAGATGTGATGTGGATGCCCACCAGCGATCCACTGGCATTGGCGATGCTAGACATGGCACAAGTCAAATCCAATGACGTCGTTTATGACTTGGGTGCCGGTGACGGACGTATCGCCATTGAGGCTGCGCGCGTTTATGGTGCCACAGCTGTGGGCATCGAGTACAACCCAAAATTGGCCGAGTTTGCTCGTCAAAATGTCGCGCACGCTGGACTTCAGGACAAGGTCACGATTATCACGGGTGATATTTTTGAAGAGAACTTCTCGAGCGCTTCTGTGATCACGCTTTATTTGCTTGAGAGCCTGAACATGAAACTCAAGCCCACATTGCTTAAAATGAAACCAGGCACTCGGGTGGTGTCTAACAGCTTTGGCATGGGGCTTTGGATACCCGATAACGCGGTGCAAGCCTCCAACGGTACGGTCGGCATGCTTTGGATTGTGCCCGCCAAAATCGCGGGGCGCTGGCAGGTCAACGCCCTGCCAGGCCTTTCAAGCGAAGCTGGCGGCGCCGGCGGTGAGCTGGATCTAAGGCAGTCGTTTCAATTTGTTGATGGGCATTTGAGGCAGCCCAATGGCACACCGATCAAAGTCGAAGGTCGCTTGCTTGGGGATGTGCTCACGCTGAACTACATGGACCTAAACGAGCAACCGCAAACGGTGAGGTTAATCGTTGACCAAACACAGTGGCAGCGAGCAGGCGATACGGTTGACACCCCTGTAGCCAAGAGAATCCCATCATGAAATCGTTCTACCACCCCAATCAAGCGCTGCACCACCCCAAGACCTATCTTTCGCGCGGCCAAATGCGTCAGCCACAAGAGTTGCCGATCCGCGCCGACAAATTAGTCGAAGGTTTTGCGCGCATGAGTCAGCCGCTCATCGAACCCCAGGACCACGGGATTGAACCACTGTTGCGAGTGCATGACGCAGGCTATTTGGATTTCTTGCAAACGGCTTGGTGCGAATGGGGCACGCTTGGACCCGATTGGGGTGACGAGGCCATGTCCAACGTTTACGTGCGCCAACCCAATCCAATGCGCGGCATATTGGGTAAGGCTGCACGCTACTTAGCCGATGGCAGCTGTCCGGTGGGTGAACACACCTGGACGTCTTCCTACTGGGGTGCGCAGGCAGCAATTGCAGCGACGCACGCCGTATTGGCCGGTGATACCAAAGCCTTTGCGCTTTGCCGCCCACCGGGCCATCATGCCCGTCGTGATGCCGCTGGCGGGTTTTGCTATATCAACAACGCCGCGATAGCGGCTAGTCTCTTACGTGACCGCTACGCCAAGGTGGCGATCTTAGACACAGACATGCACCACGGTCAGGGCATTCAAGAAATCTTCTACGACCGCGCTGATGTGTTTTACGTCTCGATTCACGGTGACCCAACCAATTTCTACCCCGTGGTCGCAGGTTTTGCTGATGAAACGGGTGTGGGCGATGGGCTGGGTTTCAACCTCAACCTACCCATGCCGCATGGTTCAGAAGAGTCGGTATTTTTTGAGCGGCTTGACACTGCCATTGAAGCGATTGAGGCTTATCGGCCCGACGCTCTGGTGTTCTGTTTGGGATTTGACATCTACGAAAAAGACCCCCAATCCAAGGTCAGCGTGAGCACGGCCGGTTTTGAGCGACTCGCACGCGTCGTCAGCCAACTCAAACTGCCCACAGTCATTGTGCAAGAAGGTGGCTATCACTACGAGACCTTGCCAAACAACCTGGCGGCCTTTTTTAAAGGGCTGGGTTTGAAGATCTAAAAGTCTAAAAGACTAAACCATCACCACGGCATCCAACCAACCGTCGTCACCCGCGCAATCATCGAGATCGCCCCATGTCCGATCCTTACATCTTCCAAGCCAATGACTCGCCTTTGTTGATTTCCTGACTTCTACCAATTAGTGCGCTTTGCTGCGCGCCAGCAAATCGATTGCGATCGTGGCAGTTGGCCAGGATTACCAGGCCGATGTGGAGGTCGCGCACATCGGGTGCTACCGAGGCAACAACTTCCACTAAGGATCTGATAACTCTTAACGACGCTTTGATTTCTTTCGAGGCGCAGCCAGTAATTCAGATCTACCGATAGTCACTTTTTCTGGATCAGCAGGCTCGGGATCAGAAAAACCGGCTGCAGCCATTGCCTTATCAAGGAAGCGTGCGAACGCCTCGCGAATAACGGTCAACAGATAGCCCTCAGGCAGGTTTTGCCTAAAAAAGGATGCAAGTCGCGAGGCCAGCGCCACGGGTCTTGGTGACCCGGCATGGTTAGACTCACAAAATCTGTCGATTCCGCACCTTCCAGAAAACTTAAAAAAATAATCGTCGGACTGCCGGTACAACTGAGCAACCTTCTTGCCGCGTACGAACACATCGAGTTTCATGGCTAATCACCGCGCCGTTGTTCGGCTAAGATACCGTCGAGCGTGCGAACATGTCCACGCTTGACGAGCTTCAAATCAAAACCCGCCGCTTCTAGCAGTCCCACGAGCATCGAAACACTCAAATCCGCATTGGCCAAAGTCTGCATGCGTGTCAGCGTTAGGCGTGCGACACCAGCACGGTCAGCCTACTGCGACAGACCAACGTCGCGGCGGGCGAATTTAAGCATTTCGGAAATATCATGTAACGTGGTCATTGCATCTCACAAGTATCAAATATTGAACTTATCGATAAAACTGTGTCTCAAAAAATATCAAAACGTCTGGGCAAACAACTTACATCTGACCATTGACATAACGCACCCCTGATTGACGGCTGGCACTTCATAAAATGTGCCACACGTTCCACTTCTTCGCCCTGCCAGTAATTTTGGACTTCAAGGCCTTCTCAACGCCTAGAGCGTGACTTTGTTGTCGCCAAACAATGCCCTGCGCGACATAACCCACGGCTCATCACACCAAGGCCAAAGGCGTAGAAATGTTTTGAATTGCGCGTCACCAGACTGAAACGATACTCAAAAGTCGTTGCAGCGATTAACATCGGTAAAAACGATGGTATCGACAGCATTGACGGCACGCTTAGGCAAAGCGTCAGAGAGTGTCGGGCTGAAAAAGCCACCGGATCACACCTTGATCGAGCGACTTTTCTGAAATTCGGACAACCCGTTCTTATCGAACAAGTCAGTCAGAGATCTACCTCTCAAGTGCTTGACTGATAGCGCTCGAGTTCGAGATCTTGCATGCTGCGGTAGCGGCGATGCCATCAGAAAACCGGCCAATGGTTGGCGGTTGCTTGTCAATTAGCCGTGCGTTTTATGCGAAACCAGCATGGCAACCGATCGTCCATGCTGCGTGATGTCCTGCGGACCGTCAATGCGCGCACGTTTGATCACCCTAGACAGCCTTACCTTGGCATCCTGCAACTGCCATGTTCGCCTGTGAACCACGGTTCCAACAATCTGACTACTCTCGTTAAACTCTCGCAGTGATTGTTCTGACCCCCAGTTAGATTGGGCTGGATTTGAGCTGGTGTTCGCCCTGATTTCTAACGCTCTGCTGGTGCACAAGTGATTGATGCCGCCATGCGTGAGGACAGCCGCATGCAAAAAGACAATCCACAGCAGAAAACCCCACGAGGGCAAATTTGCCACGGCATTTTGTTGTTCATTCAGAAAAATCAAGCATATTTCTTATAAATCACACTTTTATGCGCATATAAATGGTTTATTTCAACAGTTTTATGCGCATAAAAGTGTGATTTAATAACAGTTATTTGCGGATACAAATAGAGCGTATTGATCAAGTTGTTAAAAAAATTGATAGGTAGAGGCTAACCCCGCAAACTTTGGAAAGCCCATTATCGAAATTCACGGAGAACAAACTGCGCAGACTCTTACTCAATGAGCTCAATCGCTGGAAGGCACAAGAACAGCGATTGCCGCTGCTGATCGACGGCGCGCGTCAAACCGGTAAAACCTATCTGCTCGTCCACATCTTTGGAAAGCAGTTTCGACAATACTTGCGGGTGGATTTTCTGGAGCGCCCTGAGTACGCGCAAGCCTTCTATGGCGCGCTAACGGCCACGACTGTGCTGGCCAATTTACAACTGCTTAGCGGACAAACATTTGATCCCGAGACAGACCTTCTGATCCTAGATGAGATCGGAGAGTGTCCGCGTGCGGTCATATCGCTTAAATACTTTGCCGAGCAAATGCCGCAAGCATTTATCGCCGCGAGTGGCTCAAACATCGGGTTACTAAACGCCTTTCCAGTTGTTAAGGTTGAGCAGCATTGCCTACGTCCGTTGTCGTTCCATGAGTTCTTAATGGCTGGCCCTCAAACGGCCTTGCTTGAAAGCTACGAAACACGCAACCGACTCGGCGTTGCCCACCCGTTGTTGATGCAACAACTGGTTGACTACTACTTTACTGGCGGCATGCCCGCGGCAGTCGCCGCCTGGTTTGGCGGGACCGAACTCGAGATTCTTCAACGCATCGAGCAGGTCAAGCGCGTACACGCTGATCTGATACAAGGCTATAGAAGAGATTTCGGGAAATATGCGGGCAAAGTTAATGCCCAAGTGATTGATGCCTTATTTACGCAGGTGCCAGCACAAATTTCATCGGTTATCGACGAGTCGGTTAAACGATTTCGGTTCAAAGACATCTTGCCACCAAAATCCCGTTACACCGATTTTGAAAACGCGATTAACTGGCTGCACCAGTGCCGCCTGGTGTTGCTGAATTTTCCCATTGAAGGCCAACCGCGGGCACCATTGGTGGCGTACCGCAAACCGAGTCGTTTGAAGCTATTTCTCTTTGACACTGGACTTTTACATCACATGCTGGGTGCGGGCTACCAACAAATCAAACAACAGGCCTACGAATACAAAGGCTTTGTGGCGGAGAATTTCGTGCAACAAGAGCTCGCAGTCCAGGGCATTGAGCCCACCCATGCTTGGGTCGATGCCCGTGCCGAAATCGAGTTCCTTCTTACTGACAGCTTGGGACGTGTCGTGCCCGTTGAAGTCAAAAGCGGCACCCGTACCAGAGCCAAGTCGATGGCGTCCTACATCGACAGACACCACCCTGCGGTCGCGATTAAGCTTGCTGCAACCCCTGGCAATATGACCGCGGTTACTCGACAGCAGGGCCTTAGGGAATCGACCACGACTGACTCGCTGAACAGTGGTCATGAGAATACGTCGCAACCGTCAACTGAGATATGGAACTTGCCGCTTTACGATGCCGGCTTTATGCCAAGGCTGCTCAGCGCTTGAGCTGCGCAACAACTTGGGCATTGATGACTGGTCAGTCACGGTCGCAATGCCGTGAAATCACCGGTCACTTGTGGGTGAAATACTCAGTTCCCACTTTTATTTACAGCCACCTAATCAACGGGTGAAACGGAATTTTTCAAGCTAGTTGTCGCCTAAATTTTGTTTAAGCGGCTATTTTGATTGATGGATGAGTCTCCAAGGTTTGGTTGATTTCTGGTCGCAGTGTTTTTTCAGGGTTCAGGTGCACCAC
>Ga0105050_10000034_pt1 | contig 148340 bp, 133 predicted proteins | sample FRY01_FD_78088 | JGI IMG/M metagenome (GOLD analysis project Ga0105050, IMG submission 78088) | Freshwater microbial communities from Lake Fryxell liftoff mats and glacier meltwater in Antarctica - FRY-01 | ecosystem: Environmental > Aquatic > Freshwater > Ice > Glacier meltwater ... | reverse complement strand
CTATCAAACCCGATCATGGCCATAACTTGGGTGGCTTGGATGGGGTTTCTAATTTGGGATATGAGCATCTGGATAACGCTTAAAACCTTGTTGCCCTATATTGATTCGTCCAAATTAAACCAAGCGCGTGAGGCAGCCGCGACCATAGAAGTTATAAGTTGGAAATCTGCCATTGGCTATCTTGCATTTACTGCGTATATGATTTTCCTGAGTTTCATGCCTAATATTCTAGATAAACAAGAACCAGTAGAAAAATAGGGTAAGCAGAAAAACCATAACTGACTCAAAAATCGCGCTTATCATCTGGGTCCGTGAAATATAACATCGCCTTTTCTTTGGTGACTTTCTTTTGGCCGCACAAAAGAAAGTCACCAGCTGCCGGGCTGCCCCCGGCGAAGTTGGGGTTAACCAATTCACACAAACAAACTGACTTTCAAGCACTCACTTCTCGTTGGCAACGTAGAGCTTCTGACGGCATTCAATTTACGATCTAGCAAAGATCCAACCACGGGACGTCACCTGAGAAAATGAGAGCTTAGTGTCGCATTTTTCGCAGCAGAATCGCGTTAACTGCTCAATAAATGGATATGCAAACAGAAGAATAGCGGATACACCAAGAATATAGGCCCACCGTCCTTCGGCCCATCCAGCTCTCTCTAAACCACCGCCAATGAAAAGGCCAAAAATACCGATGATTGGATAGGCGAGCAACTGTCGTAATACTGCTTCCCCCAAAGGTTCACGAACGCGGCGAACCCGTTGACCGCACACCGGACAGTAGTGTTTAGCGAGCGCTTTTCGATATTGGTTCATTGGCCTTTAATAAGCTTAAAATCCTATACCGAAGCGTAGGAAAAGCGACCATGTTTCGCAAGTGTTGGCGTGTATTGGCGATCAACTTCTCCGCCAAGTCGTCCCGGCAGCACTATCCTCCAGCACAACCCCCGCCGCCTTCAACTCATCCCGTATCCGATCCGCCTCAGCAAACTGCTTCCCCTTCTTAGCCGCCGCCCGCGCAACAATCGCCGCCTCAATCCGCTCCGGCGTCCACTCACTGTCCGCAGACCCAGCCTGCAGGAAATCAACAGGCTCCCGCTGCAATAACCCAATCACCCCCGCCAGCGATTTCAATAACCCCGCATCCGCCGCCGACTGCGACTTGTTCAATTCATTCGCCAGATCAAACAACACCGCCACTGCTTCCGGTGTATTGAAATCGTCATCCATCGCCACCTTGAAGCGCGCCGCGTAGGCGTTGTTCCAATCAACATCGCCCACGACAGCCGATACACCTTTCAACGCGGTATAAAGCCGGGTCAAACCCTGCTTCGCATCATCGAGATGCACATCGGAATAATTCAACGGGCTGCGATACTGCGCGCGGATGATGAAAAAGCGCACCACCTCGGCATCGTATTTTTTGAGGATCTCGCGCACCGTGAAAAAATTGCCCAGCGACTTGGACATTTTTTCGCTCATTTCCCCTTTCATGACGCGCACAAAACCATTGTGCATCCAGTAGTTGACGAAGGTGCCGCCGTGTGCGCCCTCGGACTGCGCGATTTCATTTTCATGGTGCGGAAACTGCAAATCCTGGCCACCACCGTGAATGTCGAAATGCTCACCCAGCAGCGCGCCCGACATCACCGAACATTCGATATGCCAGCCCGGACGGCCGGCGCCCCAGGGCGACTCCCACGACGGTTCCCCGGGCTTGGCGCGTTTCCACAGCACGAAGTCCAGCGGATCCTGCTTGGCGGCATCCACCGCCACCCGCTCGCCCGCGCGCAGGTCTTCCAGCGATTTGCCGGAGAGCTTGCCGTAACCATTGAACTTGCGCACCGCGTAGTTCACGTCGCCGTCGCTCGCCTGATAGGCGTAGCCGCGACTCTGCAGCTTGCCGATCATCTCGAGCATGCCCGGCACGTATTCGGTGGCGCGCGGCTCAGCATCCGGTTTTTGCACTCCCAGCGCCGCGGCATCCTCGTCCATGGCCTGGATAAAACGTCCGGTCAGCGCTGCTGTCGTTTCCTTGTTTTCCTGGGCGCGTTTGATGATCTTGTCGTCGATATCGGTGATATTGCGCACGTAGGTGACGTCATAGCTTGATGCGCATAACCAGCGCTGCACCACATCGAATATCACCATCACCCGGGCATGGCCGAGGTGGCAATAGTCATAAACCGTCATTCCGCACACATACATGCGGACTTTGCCGGGTTCTATGGGCACAAATTCCTGCTTGTCCCGGGTCAGGGTGTTATAGATTTTGAGCATATGGGCTGGTCATCAACCACCTCGGGAACCGGCAATTTCGGGCCAGTTACGGCCCCCGGTCCGGCGGCGGATTGCGGTTCAGGCTGAGCCGCAACAAAGAGTTGGTTGAATTAGTGGTTGTTCTTGGTAAAATCTCGTAAATTCAAGGACTAATGTCGTCGTCTTAATCATGAAAAAATCATGAATACACCATGAATGCCACCCCAACAACGATCACTGGAATCATAGCACGATGACCTTCAGGCTCGCCGCTGCACGCCTCGCGGCTATCGTAGTATGCATGGGGCTCGCCGCCCCGGTTCTGTGTCAGAACGATGAACTGCAGGAAGCGCAGCAATTGCTGAAACAGGGCCAGGTCGATCGCGCAATGGAACGCGTAGATCTTTACCTGAAAACGCGCCCCAAAGATGCACGCGGGCGTTTTCTGCGCGGCATCCTGTTCACCGAGCAGAACAAACCGAAAGACGCCATAAGCGTATTCACCGATCTGACGAAGGATTATCCGGAACTGCCGGAACCGTACAACAACCTTGCCGTGCTCCACGCATCGCAGGGTGATTACGACAAGGCGCGCGGCGCACTGGAAATGGCGATCCGCACGCATCCCAGTTATGCCACAGCGCATGAAAACCTGGGCGACATCTACGCCAAAATGGCGAGCCAGGCTTACGACAAGGCGCTGCGACTGGATAAAAGCAATCAGGCGGCACAGACCAAGCTGAACCTGATCAAGGACTTGTTCACGACCGGCTCGCCGCGTCCGCCGGTGGTGGCGATCGCCAAAATTGAACCAGCGCCTAAGGCGACACCCGCGCCCCCGGCAAAATCCATTACCACCGCACCGGTCGCCGCACCCAAGCCGACGCCCGCCAGGGAACCGGTAAAAGTGGCCGCGAAGGAACCCGCCAGTGAGCCGCCGCGCGAACCCGTCAAGGCGGACTCCGGCAACAATCCGGATGAGGTAATCAAGGCCGTTGAAAACTGGGCGACAGCCTGGTCAAACAACGATGTCGCCCGCTATCTCGCTCATTACGCCACCGATTTCAAAACACCTGATGGCGAATCACGCAAGGACTGGGAAAAAGAACGCCGCTCACGCGTCGCGAAGCCGCGCAAAATTGAAGTCAACGTGAATTCCCCGAAAGTGAAATTCAGCGACACCAAGCACGCGACTGTAACTTTTATCCAGCAATACCGGTCCAACACCTTCAAGGCCAACGCCACCAAAAAGCTGGTGATGGTCAAGTCGGGGGATAAATGGCTGATTCAGCAGGAAACCATAGGCGGATGAAGCGCTCGCTGCTCGGTGGCGCACTGGCAGTCGCCCTGGTGGCGACGGCACTGACGCCCTCCTCGACCACGCTGGCGCTGGGCAATCGTCCACTGTCGCCCGGCGGCGGAAAACTGATGGGATCCAGCCTTGCTGCAACGGCCCTGGCTGCGCCGGAGGCCTTGCTGGCGCACACGCTGCTCGCCATCACCAGTTCCCAGTTCGATATTGCGCTGACCGAAATCAACAAGGTGCTGCAGCACAACCCGAATTTCCGGCTGGCACACCTGATCAGGGGTGATCTGCTGATGGCGCGGGCCCGGCCGATCAGCACCATAGGTTCAGCATCGGATGCGCCAGCCGATCGTATTGCCGACCTGCAGGACGAAGCGCGGGCGCGGCTGATCCGCCATGAGCAGGAACGCCCGGGCACCCGGGTGCCGAGCAATTTGCTGGAACTTGATCCCAGCCAGAAATTCGCTTTTGTCGTCGACACTTCCAAATACACGCTGTATGTATTTGAAAACGACAACGGCACGCCGCGCTACGTCGGCGACTACTACACCACCATTGGCCGCAACGGCACTGAAAAGCTGCGCGAGGGCGACAAAAAAACACCACTGGGCGTTTATCACGTCACCGCCAACATGCCGCGCGACAAACTGAGCAAGGCTTACGGCACACAGAGTGCGCTCTACGGTGACGGTGCCCTGCCGATCAGTTACCCGAACGAATGGGATCGCCGCATGGGCCGTAAAGGCCACGGCATCTGGCTGCATGGTGTGCCGGACGATACCTACAGCCGGCCGCCGCGCGCCAGCGATGGTTGCGTTGCGCTAAGCAACGAGGATTATCTGGCCCTCGCCAACCGCGTACAGGTCGGCGTCACACCGGTGATCATCGCTTCCAGCGTCGACTGGGTGGAACCGGATGCGGCACAGGCCACGCGCCAGAAGCTACACCAATCCGTGGAATCCTGGCGCCAGGATTGGGAAAGCCGCGATACCGACAAGTACCTGCGGCACTACGCGCCCGACTTCGAATCAGGCAAACAGGGCTTTGCCAAGTGGGCCAAGCAGAAACGCAACATCAATGCCGGAAAAACCTGGATCAAGATCAAGGTCGATGCGGTCAGCATGTTCCTGTATCCGGGCAACGACAATCTGGCCGTGGTCACCTTCGACCAGGATTACGCCAGCAGCAACGTCAACAACAAGATGCGCAAACGCCAATACTGGGAGCGCACCAAGGGAACCTGGCGCATCGTCCACGAAGGCGCTGCCTGAGCCCCTCCCAGGAATTTCAATAACCTGTTGTTTTAATGAAGAAATCAATGATACGTCTCTTTGCACTGCTGCTTGCCCTGACACTGACGCCCGTCGCTCTCGCCGCGAATCCACAAGTGGAATTAAAAACCACGCTGGGCACCATCGTGATCGAACTCTATCCGGAGAATGCGCCGAAGACCGTAGAAAACTTCCTCCAGTACGTTAAAGACGGTTTTTACGATGGCACGATATTCCATCGCGTGATCCCGGGTTTCATGGCGCAGGGCGGTGGATTCACGAAAAATCTCCAGCAAAAACCCGTGCGTGCGCCGATCCGCAATGAAGCCGGCAATGGCTTGCGCAACGCGACCGGCACGCTCGCCATGGCACGTACTGCGGATCCGCACTCGGCTACCGCGCAGTTTTTCATCAACGTCACTGAAAATGATTTTCTCGACTTCAAGTCCGCCGATGACAAGGGCTACGGTTACACCGTTTTCGCCCGCGTGTCTTCAGGCATGGATGTCGTGCAGAAAATGCTTCAGGTGCCCACCTCTTCGGCAGGATCGCATCAGAACGTGCCGCGCCAGCCCATCGTCATCGAACACGCACGTCTGCTGGCCGCGCCCAAGCCGCAAAAATCCAAATAACCGTTAAACCGCAATGTCAGGAAATCACATGATCAAGCTGCACACCAACCACGGCGTCATCAGCCTCGAACTCGACGCCGAGAAAGCACCGGATACCGTTACTAATTTCACCCAGTATGTGAAAGATGGTCATTACACCAACACCATATTCCACCGCGTCATCGACGGTTTCATGATCCAGGGCGGCGGCTTCGAGCCGGACATGAAACAGAAACCGACGCGCGACCCAGTGCAGAACGAAGCCAACAACGGCCTGAAGAACAACATGTACACGGTCGCGATGGCGCGCACTTCGGCGCCGCATTCGGCCAGCGCGCAGTTCTTCATCAACGTCGGCGAAAACGATTTCCTCAACCACACCGCACCGACGCCGCAGGGCTGGGGATATTGCGTATTCGGCAAGGTTGTTGACGGCACGGATGTGGTCGACAAGATCCGCAAGGTCCAGACCGGCAGCAAAGGCATGCACCAGGACGTGCCGGCGGAAGACGTCATCATCGAAAAAGCCGAAGTCGTCTGATCCCGCGGGGCGGCACATCTACGCAACTCCTATCCAGCCCGCCCCGCAGTTTTCCCCGTAGTTTTCCTCCTGCTTTGCCCCACACCCTGTTCATATCCGACATGCATCTCGCGGCCGAGCGGCCGCAGATCACGGAACAATTCCTCCGCTTCACCGCCGGCATAGCCGTCGATGCCGCAGCGCTGTACATACTCGGCGATGCTTTTGAATACTGGGTCGGTGACGATGACCGCGACGATCCACTGGGTGCCACGGTATCGGGTGCGCTGGCGCAACTGACCAAACGCGGCGTGCCGGTGTTCCTGATGCAGGGTAACCGCGACGTGCTGATGGGCGAAAACTTTGCACAGCGCTGCGGAGCCACGCTGCTGCAGGATCCGCTGTTGATCAACCTGCATGGTACGCCGACGCTGCTGACCCACGGCGACGCACTCTGCACCGATGATGCAGATTACCAGCGATTCCGCGATTACGCCCGCGATTCAGACAACCAGGCACGCTTCCTTGCCCAGTCTCTCACCGAGCGGCATGAACAGATGCGCGGCATGCGTGCACAGAGCGTGGCCAGCAAGCAGCAAAAAGCGGAAAACATCATGGACGTGGCGCCGGCTGCCGTGGAAGAACTGCTGCGCCGACACGGTTACCCGCGGCTGATCCATGGCCACACCCACCGTCCGGCACTACACACCCATGTGGTCGACGGCCACAACTGCGAGCGCTGGGTACTCAATGACTGGTATGAACGCGGCGGCTACCTGCGCTGCGATGCCGCCGGTTGCACCGCCGAGCAGCTGTAGGCACCAGCGGGCTCAGGCCAGTGCCTGGGTGAAATCCGCGATCAGATCTTCGCAGTCCTCAATGCCAATCGACAACCGGATCAGCGAATCGGCGATACCCATTTCGGCGCGCCGTTCCGGGCCCATCTCCCAATAAATCGTATGGGCGACCGGGATGGCCAGCGTGCGGTTGTCGCCGAGGTGGCTGGAAGAAATCACCAGATTGAGCCGGTTGAGGAAATCGAAGCAGTCGATGCCATCCGCCAGTTCGATGCTCAGCAAGGCGCCGTAGTTTCTGAACAACTCTCCAGCGAGCTTGTGCTGCGGATGATCCTCCAGCCCGGGGTAATAGACCTTGGTGACCTTGGGATGAGCAGCCAGGAACCGGGCCAGTTGCAGCGAGTTGGCAGACGCCCGCTCCATCCGCAGGGCCAGCGTCTCCGCACCCATCGCCAGCCGGTGCGCGGACTCGGCGACCAGCGTCGCACCGGCATCACGCAATCCTTTCTTGCGGATCTGCAAGATGCCCCAGTTGGACGGTTTGGCATTCTTGTAATTGTCATAGATGTTCGGATACGACTTCCAGTCGTAGAGCCCGGTATCGGTCACCGCACCGCCCAACGTATTGCCGTGGCCGCCGATGTACTTGGTCAGTGAATTGACGACCAGGCTGGCACGCACCTCTTTCGGACGGAACAGGTACGGGGAAGTCAGGGTATTGTCGACGACGTAGATCACCCCGCGCTGCGCGCACAGTTCGCCGATGCGCGCCAGGTCGGCGACCTGGGTGCGCGGATTGGCGATGGTCTCCACGAACACCAACCGTGTATTCGGTCGCAGCGCCTTTTCCACATTCTCCACGCGGGTAGCGTCGACGTAGCTGATGTCGCAACCGAACTGCTGCAGGGTGTTGAACAGGCTGTTGGTATTACCAAACAGAAACGAACTCGACACCACGTGATCGCCGTCACGCAGCAACGCCATGAAAATGCCCGCGATTGCCGCCATGCCGGTGGTGAAACAGACGGTGGCAATGCCATCCTCCATCTTGCTGATCTTCGATTCCAGCGCCGCCGTGGTCGGATTGCCCTGCCGGCCGTAGGCGTAGCCGGCCAGCTCGCCCTTGAACACCTTCGCCAGGTCGCGCGCATCCGGATAACCGAAAGCCACTGCCGTATGCATCGGCTTCAGCACGGAATTGTGCTCGATAGGAGCTTCCGAATCGGAATGCAGGATGGTCGTGGTAAATCCGTTTTTCACGCTGTTCTTCATATACCTGCTCCATCAAATAAAAAACCCGGCCTGCTAGCGCGGACCGGGTTCTTCCGTCACTTTAGCGGCATTTTTAACGCGCCCGCAAGCTGATCTTCAAATCGGCGCAGATGAAAGACTACCGCAGCACACTGCGTTGCGTCAAACCTTGCGTTTTCCCGCTACCAGCTCCGCCATGGCACTGGCCGTCGAGTCATCCCGCTGTGCAAGTCCTGCAACCACGCCTGCGCGATCGGTTTCCGCCCTGTTCTGGCTGACTTTCCATTTTCCTACCAGCCGCGTAACCGGGATTTCAATGCCGACGATGGCACCCAGCATGCGTTCTATGTAATCTGCGGGTGCATCGTGTATGCCCCACGGCTGTGGCCGGGCGGCCTCCTGTTGATCAGTCAATTGTGATACCAGTTCACGCACCCAGTCGCGATCATCATGAACGATCAGCGGGCCGTAGGCATGTACTACCGCATAGTTCCAGGTCGGGACCACTTTGCCCGTCGCCTGCTTTTCCGGATACCACGACGGTGTCACGTAAACCTGCGGCCCCTGGAATACCACCAGCACTTCACCGGCATGTGATTGACGCCACAGCGGATTGGAGCGAGCCACATGACCGCGCAGCGTGCCCTGCGGCGCAGGCGACGGGTCGATCAGCAACGGTAGATGATTGGCTTCCAGCGCACCATCGACACAGGTCACCAGCGTGGCCAGGGGGTGTGCACGCACCAGGGCATGCATCACATCGACACTTACTTCCCGGAACGCTGCAACCTCGTACATGAGGACTGAGTGCAGCCTGCCTAGTCGACGAGTTCGAGTGCGAGGTCGAGTTGGGTTGCGGCCGTGGCCGCCTCCGCTCTTTCGCCGTCGCGGCGCTGCGCCTCGACGTCATCGAGATAAGCTTGGGTCACGTCGCCGGTGATGTACTGCCCGCTGAAGCAGGAGGTCTCGAAATTGGTGATGGCCGGATTGACGCTGCGCACATCGCCGATCAGCGCATCCAGTTCCTGGTATATCAGCGCGTCGCAGCCGATTTCGCGGGCGATTTCCTCGTTCGTGCGTCCACTGGCAATCAGTTCATCACGCGTCGGCATGTCGATGCCGTAAACGTTGGGATATCGCACCGGCGGCGCGGCAGAAGCAAAATACACTTTGCGTGCGCCCGCTTCTCGCGCCATTTGCACAATTTCCCGGCTGGTGGTGCCGCGCACGATGGAATCATCGACCAGCAGCACGTTCTTGCCGCGGAATTCCATGCCGATCGCGTTCAGTTTCTGCCGCACCGATTTCCGGCGCACGGCCTGGCCGGGCATGATGAAGGTGCGGCCGATGTAGCGGTTCTTGATGAAACCTTCGCGATAGGACAGGTTGAGATGTTTCGATAGCTGCATCGCCGCCGGCCGGCTGGAATCCGGAATCGGGATCACCACGTCAATGTCGAGATTGGAAAAATCCTTCTCGATCTTCCGGCCCAGACTTTCACCCATGCGCAGACGGGTCTCATAGACCGAAATTCCGTCTATGACCGAGTCCGGACGCGCCAGGTAAACGAATTCAAACAGGCACGGATTCAGTGAAGGATTGTCCGCGCATTGCAGGCTGTGGAAATTGCCGTCGAGGTCGATGAATATGGCCTCGCCTGGCGCCACATCACGCACCAACCGGAAACCCAGTCCGTCGAGTGCCACGCTTTCGGACGCCACCATGTATTCTGGCCCTTGCGGGGTATCGGTTTTACCGAACACCAACGGCCGGATGCCATAGGGGTCGCGAAACGCCAGCAGGCCATAACCGGCAATCATCGCCACCACGGCGTAGGCACCGCGGCAACGCCGGTGAACGCCGGACACGGCGGCAAATATCGTTGCTGGATCCAGTTTGTAATTGGTAGCGTTGGCTGCAAGTTCATGCGCCAGCACATTCAGCAGCACTTCCGAGTCGGACTCGGTATTGACGTGCCGCAGATCAAGCCGGAACAGATCGTTTTTCAGTTGCTCGGCATTGGTCAGATTACCGTTGTGTCCGAGCACGATACCGAACGGCGAGTTGACATAAAAAGGCTGCGATTCGGCTGCTGACCATGCCGAGCCTGCTGTCGGATAACGCGTATGTCCAATGCCGGCGTGTCCGGCCAGGGCACGCATGTTGCGGGTGCGGAACACGTCGCGCACCATGCCGCCGCCCTTGTGCATGTGAAAGCTGGCGCCGTCAGCGGTCACTATGCCTGCCGCGTCCTGTCCGCGATGCTGCAATACCAGCAGCCCGTCATACAGCACCTGGTTGACTGAACTGTGGGCAACGACTCCGACTATTCCACACATGTTATTTCCTCAACCATACTTGATGTGCTGCCCGATAGCGGGAGGCAGCCAGTCCCTGATTCCCAGTGCCATACGCTCCAGCACCGAACGCAATGCCGCTTCGCGCCACACCGGTTGCTGAGGTAGCGAGGTTGCTCCGGCCATCAGCGTCAAAAACATTACCACCAGCACACCCCGCGTCAGTCCAAATAATGCACCCAGAATACGATCTTCGACACTCAGTCCGGCACTCTTGACCAGTTGTGACACCGCCATCGCCACCAGACTCATCGCCAGCAGCACCAGAAAAAACACCGTTGCAAAACCGGCCAGCCAGCGCAGTTCTTCACCAGGAATTTCCGTCGGCATCAGCGTAGCCAGTTCCCCGCCGAACAGGGATGCGACTACAAATGCAACCGCCCATGCGGCCAGTGCCAGCACCTCACGCACCAACCCGCGTATCACACTGAGTAGAACAGAGAACCCGACAATGGAAAGCACCACATAATCAATCAGGGTCATTGGTTATCGGGGGATCACCTTGCCATCGAGTTCCATAGCCTGCAATTTTTTGCGCGCCTGCTCGGCTGCCTCGCGGCTGGGATAAGGGCCGACCCGCACCCGGGTTACCGGGCCAGTGGTGGTCTGCACCACTTCGGTATAAACCTTGAGTCCGCTGGCGTTGATCTTCTGTTGCATTTCCCTGGCCTTGGCCGCATCAGACAGTGCAATCACCTGGATTACAAAACCATCACCCGCCTTGTCTGCGGTGCTTTCCTTGGCTTTGGCCTTGCTGACCGGTTTGGGCTCGGCTTTGGCCGCAGGCTTGGGTTCAACTTTAGGCGCGGGTTTAGGTTCGGGCTTGAGTTCGGGTTTGGCTTCCGGCTGGGGCGCAGGTTTGATCGGCACCGGCAGCGCCTCTTGCGCTGCCACCGGTGTTTCTGCCGCAGGTTTCAGCGGCACTGGTTTTGCGGACAGCACCCCCGCATCCGGAGACGGAATCTGGATATTGATGTCCTGGGAGATCTGCTTGGGCTCCGAATCAAGAATCATCGGCAGCACCACCGCCACCACAGTGACGAGCACAATGGCGCCGACCAGACGGCGGCGCGCACGTTTCTTCAGTTGGAGTTCTTCGTCGCTAACGCTTCTCGCCATGCCTGATACGCCGTAAACGAAGTAACTTGTTGATTTTAAACAATTTTTACAGTGCTCGCCGGACCCGGATCGCAGTCATTGCCGCGGACACGGTCAGGAATGATCCGAAGGCCAAAATTCTATCACTATCTTCCGCCATCTGATACGCACGGTCGCAGGCAGCAGCAATATTTAGGCAGGTTGTAATCGGTACGCTGACGCCGGCATCGTGCAAAGATTGCACCAAATCTGCCGCCGGCATCGCGCGCGGACCTTCCAGCGGTGCTACCAGCCAGTGATCGACATGGCCTCGCAACGCGCGCGCAACACCAGCGACATCCTTGTCTTGGAGCATCGAGAAAACGGCCAATGTCTGACGATGCCCCGTCATCTGCACCAGATTGATTGCCAGCGCTGCAGCCGCATGTGGATTGTGCGCCACGTCGAGAATCATCACTGGCCGGCCCGGCAATACCTGAAAGCGTCCGGGATTTTCGACATGCACCAGGCCCGCACGCACATCACCCGCAGTCACTGGCAGACGCGGGCGCAGTTCATCCAGGGCGGCCAGACAGGCACTGGCATTGGCCAACTGGAATGTGCCGCGCAGGGCCGGCGGTGGCAGGCCGTGGCGGTCACCCGCCGGCCCCCAGTAGCGCCACTGCGAAGGTTGCGCCTGATAACCGAAATCACGACCGATATTCAGCAGCCTGGCATTGATGCGCCCAGCATGCTCAGCCACCGTTGCCGGGGGCTCGGCATCGGCACAGATCGCCGGCCGGCCAGCGCGGAAGATATGTGCTTTTTCGGCACCGATCTGCTCGCGCGTGCCGCCCAGGTATTCGACATGATCCACGCCGACGCTCATCAGCAGCGCCACATCGGCATCAAACACATTCACCGCATCCAGGCGTCCGCCAAGTCCGACCTCGAGGACCGCCACATCGACCCGGTGCTCGCAGAACAGCCACACCGCAGCCAGCGTACCAAATTCAAAATAAGTCAGCGCCACGCCGCTGGCAAGGCGCGCTTGCTCAACCGCAGCAAACGCGCGCACCAGATCAGCGTCGCTCGCCTCCTTGCCGGCGATACGCACGCGTTCGTTGTAACGCAGCAGATGCGGCGAAGTGTAGGTGCCGACACGGTAGGCTGCATGGCCTAGGATGGCTTCGAGCAGCATGCACGCTGAACCCTTGCCGTTGGTGCCGCCCACGGTGATGACCGGAAACGTGGTCTTCAGTGCCAGTGCATCGCGCACGACCGAGACCCGATCCAGGCCCATGGCTATGGCCTGGGGATGTTGTCGTTCAATGTAAGCCAGCCAGTCGGCCAGCGTCTGCGGATTGTCGGTGGTGTTCATGTCGAAATCCGGCCGGAGCACCGGATCAGAAGGCTCTGTCGTGTGCGGTGAATCAGCCCGGTGCCGGCTGTTTCAGCATCAGCGCCAGCAATCTGGCCAGCGTGTCCCGCATCTGGCGGCGGTCGACGATCATGTCCAGCGCGCCCTTCTGCATCAGAAATTCTGCGCGCTGGAAGCCTTCGGGCAAGGTTTCGCGCACGGTCTGCTCGATCACGCGCGGCCCGGCAAAACCGATCAGCGCATTGGGTTCGGCAATGACGGCGTCGCCGATCATGGCAAAACTGGCTGACACCCCGCCCATGGTGGGGTCGGTCAGTACCGAAATGAATGGCAGTCGATCGTCAGCCAAGCGCGTCAGTGCGGCGCAGGTTTTGGCCATCTGCATCAGTGACAGCAGACCTTCCTGCATGCGCGCGCCACCGGTCGCGGTAAAACAGATGAAAGGCAGGCGCTGCTCTATGCAAACCTTTACGCCGCGCACGAAGCGCTCACCGACGACGGAACCCATGGAACCGCCGAGGAAACCAAATTCAAACGCTGCAGCCACTACCGGAATTTCCTTGATCGCCCCCTGCATCACCACCAGTGCATCTTCCTCGCCGGTTTCCGCGCGCGCTTCGGCCAGACGGTCGGTATAACGCTTGCTGTCGCGAAATTTCAGGGTATCCACCGGCGTTACTTCCACGCCAATTTCATAACGGCCTTCCATGTCGAGCAGCCAGTCGAGGCGCTCACGCGCGGAAATGCGGTTGTGATGATTGCACTTGGGGCAGACGGACAGGTTTTTCTCGAGGTCCGTGCGGTAGAGCACCGCCTCGCAGGAATCACATTTGCTCCACAGGCCCTCCGGCACCGCCTTCTTCGGGCTCCCGGAATCGCGCTTGATGCGCGGTGGCAGCAGTTTCTGCAGCCAGCTCATACCACTGCCTCACTCTTGCGATCCATTGCGCTGCGTATGTCCGCCATGAAGGCACTGGCCCGCGCTGGAGCCTCCTTCGGCGCGGCTTCTATTTCCTGCACCAGACGGCTGCCGATTACAACTGCATCAGCGATTTCAGCTATGGCACGTGCGGTATCTCCATCACGAATGCCGAAACCCACGCCCACCGGCAGTTTTGTGAACTTGCGAATGTGATTGATATGCTGCGCCACATCATCCACGTCGATGTTTGCCGCTCCGGTCACACCCTTGAGCGAAACGTAATACAGATAACCGCGACCCAGCGCCGCCACTTGCTGCAGGCGCGCATCGGAAGTCGTCGGCGACAACAGAAACACGGTATCCAGTCCGGCGGCATCCAGCGTCTCTACCAGTTGCTGCGCTTCCTCGGGCGGGTAATCAACCACCAGCGCACCGTCCGCACCAGCCGCCTTGGCCGCTGCCGCAAAGGCAGCCATGCCCATGGATTCAACCGGATTGGCGTAACCAAACAGCACCACCGGCGTGTCAGCATTGGTTTTGCGGAATTCCGCGACGTAACCGATTACAGCGCGCAGCGATACCCCGTGTTTCAGCGCACGCTCACTCGAACGCTGTATCACCGGACCGTCAGCCATCGGATCCGAAAACGGCACGCCCAGTTCGATGATGTCGGCGCCGCCGGCCACCAGCGCATGCATCAGTGGCACACAACTCGCAGGATCAGGATCACCCGCGGTAATAAAAGGGATCAGCGCTTTGCGCCCCTGCTGTTGCAGCCTGGCAAATGTATTGGAGATTCTGGACATGGTTTGAGTTGCTTAAAATGCGAATTGCGTCGCGTCAGACTAGACAGTGCTTACGGCTGTCAAACAGCACGTTACACTAAAATTTGATGCCGGATTTTTCTGCGACAGTATGCATGTCCTTGTCGCCGCGACCGGAAAGATTGACCAACAGGATCTGTTCCTTGCGCATGCGCGGCGCGATCTTGGCCGCATAAGCCAGCGCATGGCTGGATTCCAGCGCCGGGATGATGCCCTCGAGCCGGCACAGCTTGTGAAACGCTTCCAGCGCCTCGTCATCGGTTACCGCTACATACTCGGCACGTCCGCTGTCTTTCAGCCATGCATGCTCGGGCCCCACACCCGGATAATCCAGACCGGCGGAGATGGAATGGGTCTCGATGATCTGGCCATTGTCATCCTGCAGCAGATAAGTGCGGTTGCCGTGGAGCACACCCGACCGGCCCGCACACAATGTCGCCGCATGTTTTCCGGTTTCGAGACCATGGCCCGCAGCCTCCACGCCAATCAGGCGCACTGACTCGTCAGGAATGTAGTCGTGGAAAATACCGATGGCATTGGAACCGCCACCAACGCACGCCAGCACCGCATCCGGTTGACGGCCCGCCATTTCCTGCATCTGCTCGCGCGCCTCACGTCCGATTACTTTCTGGAAATCGCGCACCATCATCGGATAGGGATGGGGGCCAGCCACCGTACCGATGATATAGAAGGTGTTCTCGACATTGGTTACCCAGTCGCGCATGGCTTCGTTCAGTGCGTCCTTCAGTGTTTTTGATCCGGATTCCACGGGCACCACGGTCGCGCCCAGCAGTTTCATGCGGTAGACGTTCTGCGCCTGACGCTTGACGTCTTCGGAACCCATGTAGACCACGCATTCCATGCCGTAGCGCGCGGCAATGGTCGCCGCGGCTACGCCGTGCTGCCCGGCACCTGTTTCGGCGATAACCCGCGGCTTGCCCAGGTGGCGCGCCAGCAGTGCCTGGCCAATGACATTGTTGATCTTGTGCGCGCCGGTATGATTCAGATCCTCGCGCTTGAGGTACACCTGTGCGCCGCCGAAATGCTCAGACCAGCGCCGCGCGTGGTACACCGGGCTGGGCCGACCCACGTAATGCTTGAGCTCGTAGGCGTATTCAGCCTGGAATTCCGGATCATCCTTGAAGCGGGCATACGCCGCCTTCAAATCTTCCAGTGCCGAGATCAGAGTTTCCGATACAAAAACGCCACCATAGGGCCCGAAATGGCCTTTCGCATCCGGCAGGTCATACACTCGCATTGCGCACCCCAGTCATGAACGCTTCAATTTTCGCGGCATCCTTGATGCCCTTCGCCGATTCCACACCACTGGACACATCCACGGCCCAGGGACGCACCGATCGCACGGCCTGCTCGACATTCCCGGCATCGAGACCTCCTGACAGCACCACGGGCACGGGGATATCGCGGGGAATCAGCGACCAGTCAAAAGTAGCGCCGGTACCGCCGTGGACACCTTCGACCCAGGCATCCAGCAACAGGCCTTTGGCCGTATGAAATTCCTGTGCGTATTGTAACAAATCGACACCAGGCTTTACGCGCAGCGCACGCAGGTAAGGCATGCCAAAGCCGGCGCAAAACTCCGCAGATTCATCGCCGTGAAACTGCAGCAATTGCACCGGCGCCACGGCCAGCGTGTCGCGCACAGTCTGCGCATCGGCGTTGACGAACAGACCGACGGTCATCACGAACGGCGGCAGCGCATCAATGATCCGGCGCGCCTGCGCAGGCTGCACTGCGCGCGGACTGTTCGCATAAAAAACCAGGCCGATCGCATCCGCGCCAAGACGCGCGGCGGCCAAGCCGTCCTCAATGCGGGTAATGCCGCATATTTTGACGCGCGTAGTCATTTTCACAGTGTCCTGATCCGGCATCTCATTCGACTCCTGCATAAGCCAGTTGCGGAGCCCGCAACCGTGGTGCCGGCAAACCCCAACGGCTCTCATAATCCACGCGTAGCAAATACAGGCCCGACGCATCAAAGGTCGGCGCAGCTTGTGCGCGGTCGCGACTCTGCAGCACTTCCGTGATCCATGCCGGCGCGTGTTTGCCCTTGCCGACGTAAACCAGGCTGCCAACCAGATTGCGCACCATGTGATGCAAAAAGGCGTTGGCACGAAACTCGAACATCACATAAGGTCCGCTGCTTTCCACCGTTGCCGCGTGCATGGTCCGCACCGGCGACTTTGCCTGGCACTCGGCCGCCCGAAATGCACTGAAATCATGCTCACCAATCAGTTGCTCGGCAGCTGCACGCATCCGCGCCACATCCAGCGGCGCGTGAAACCAGCCGACACGGCCATGGTCGTTCCCCGGCCGCACCCCATGGTTCAGCAGTACATAACGATAAACACGGGCATACGCGGAAAAACGCGCATGAAACTGGTCATTTACAGGGTGCGCCCAGGTCACCGCCATGGCCGGTGGCAACAGCGCATTCACCCCTCGCACCCAGGCGCTCAGCGGACGCTCTACGTCGCAGTTGAAATGCACCACCTGCCCCAGCGCATGCACCCCGGCGTCAGTGCGGCCGGCGCAAATGGTACTCACGGGTACGCCGGCGATACTGGCGCAGGCGGCCTCCAGCCGGTCCTGCACCGCGCACGCGGCCGGCTGCGTCTGCCAACCGCAGAATCCGCTGCCGTCATACTCGATGCCGAGCGCCATTCTCACGCCACATCTCCGCTATTCATTTACTGCACGCCGCAAAAAGAAACCGCGGCAGGAACGCTGCCGCAGTTCAAGATAACGCCCCGACAACGCGGCTAGCCGAGTGTACCGAGCAGTTTCTGCGCCTGGTCCTTCTGCTCCGCATCGCCTTCCGTGATGACTTCCTGAAGGATTTCACGCGCTCCTTCGTTGTCACCCATTTCCTGGTAGGCCTTGGCCAGATCAAATTTCTGCTGCACGTCGTACCAATGGCTGTCCTTCTCTTCTCCCGGCGGCGTCGCCGCAGTCGAAGTATCGTCCAGATCAATGTTCAGGTCACCGACGTCAATCTTGAAATCCAGCCCGGAATCGGTGGGTGCTGCTGGAGCAGCTGCCGGCTTCGGCGTTGTGGTTTCATCAGCATCCGGCAACTCGATATTGAAGTCTATCGAGCTGTCTTCGCCCGGCGCTGCGGCTTCCAGTTTGATGTCCGTTTCAGCACCTTCTACTGGCGCATCCAGATTGAAGTCCGGCATTGCAGGCTCCGGCTTCGTGCCAGCATCAGCCGCGGCGGCCATATTCTGCATGCCGCCGATTTCGGTTTCTTGTCCTGCCGGCTCGTCTGCATCCAGGGCAATATCCGGTGCACCTGCGCCATCACCGCCCAGATCAAAGTCCAGATCGGTGGATGTCGGCGGATTCTCCACGGAACGCATGGGCGCAATGTCCTTGCCTGCCTCATACAGCGGATTTGCCGAATCAAGCGCGTAACCCAACGCGGCCACCTTGGTCCAGTTGTCACCGGTGCCGCCGGTCAGCGCATGCAGAGACGCGGCGACTGGTGCAAATGCCGCAGCATCCTGACGGGCAGAATAGACCTGCGCCAGTTTCACCTGCACGTCTTCGCGTGCCGGATCGCGGTTCATCGCTTCTTTCAGAATTTCTTCGGCCTGACCGTCGCGGCCATAGGCGATGTACACCTCGGCTTCCGCAACCGGATCCACCTCTTCGGATGCGGCGGCAGCAGGCGTCGCTGCGTCGCCGGTCGCTTCATCAATTTCTTCAGCTTCCTTGCCAGCAAACGTAGGCGCAACCTGCACCATCGTTTCATCGGCATCCTCTGCACGGGCACGGCGACGGCGCAGTGCTGCAATCCCCAATCCACCGAGCAACAACGCTCCTACGCCACCACCGATCAACGGCAGATTGTCCATCACCATGTCCATCATGTCCGGTTCCGGCGGCGGAGGCGGCGGAGCAACAGGCTTGGGTTTCGGTTTGGGGGCAGGCGCGACCTCAACAACCGGCGTCTCAACCGGCGCCAGGGGCGGAGTCATCGACTCGGCCTTAATGGCATCAGCGGCAGGAGCCTCCGTCTTGGGATCTGCCGCAGTCTCAGCCGGCTTAGTGGTCCCAGGCACCGCCGCAGGTTCCGGCTTCGCGGCTTTGGCAGCTTCAGCCTGCTGCTGGGCAGCAGCCATGCCAGGGCTTTTCAGCTCAGCCAGTTGCTGCGTGGCTTTGATGGTTTTTTCGAGTTGCGCAATCCGCTCATTGGCTTCTTCAAGTTCCTTGGTGCGGGCAACCAATTCTTCCTGCAATGCACGGGTGCGCGCAGCACCGGTCAACGGCTTGTCGCCCTTGCCGGGTTCGCCTTTAGACAGCTTGACCACATCCTTGTCTGCATTCGCACCTGCATCCTCAACTCGCGCAGTGATTCTGCCGCGTGCGGTGCTGCCGCCTTCAGGCGCCTGCCCCGCAGCATCGGCCACCCTGCCGCTGTAAGCACGCCAGTCAGAAACATGCGTTTGATATTCCTTGCGTGCCTCACCTTGCGAGACTGCAGCCAGTTCCTGAGCATCCGGGACACGCAGTATCTTGCCCGACTTCACCAGATTCAGATTGTTGCGGATGAAGGCATCGGGATTGTTGCGATACAAACCTACCAGCATCTGCTCCAGCGAAACCCCTTCAGGCTTCAGACTGGCGGCAATTTTGCCCAGTGTTTCACCACGGGCGATCGGTCCGTATTCCTGGGCCGTAGGACTCGCTGGCGCCATCGACGGCGCAGCGGATGAGGGTGCGAGTGCAGCTGCCGGTACGGCCGGTGCAGTAATGGGGCGAGATTCCGGAGCAGCGGGTGTAACCGGCACTGCGGCAACTGCAGCCTGCTGGCCATATCCCGGGGGATCCAGCAGCGCGGTGTATTCGCGCGACAATTTGCCACCTGACCAGGTCAATTCGACCAGCAGATCCACAAACGGCTCATTGATCGGGCGATTGCCGGTCACCTTGATATAGGACTGTCCGTTCGAACGTTTCTCGATGCTCAGTTTGAGCCCGGTAACGCCGGAGTTGTATTGCAGATTGGCCTGACGGTAAGCGTCAGGAGACGCCAGCCGGACATTCAAATCGTCGCCCCTGGCGGCGACCAAGTCTATTTCTGCGATCAGCGGCTGGCCCAGCCCCGACTGCACTGAGAGCCCGCCCAAACCCGCCGCGTGCGCCAGCAACGGAGCGAGCAGCAGTAACAGCACTGCCAGTGCTTGGCCTAGATTCAATGTGCGCACTTACCGCTCCCGTATCGTTTTTTTGTGGGACAAGAAAGTTAGCATCAATCAGTTAGCCATGCAAGCTAACAAAACGTCGAATGTTGCTGCCCAACCACATATTTTTAAAGGAATTTCTACGGTTTGGCTGCCCTGACTCCATACCGCTCATTTCCATTAAATCAAGCACTTATAGCCGCCTTGGCCGCTGAGCGATCTGTAACTACAGATATCGTATTCAACAGGATGCGCAGCATCCGGCGCAGCGGTTCAGCAGCGCCCCACAATAACTGATCGCCTACAGTAAAAGCGGAAAGATATTCACCACCCATGGCCAGCTTGCGCAGCCGTCCCACAGGTATATGCATGCGACCAGTCACCGCCGCCGGCGTCAATTCGCGTTCACTGCGCTCCCGCTCGTTGGGTATCACCCGCACCCACTCGTTGGCTGAGGCGAGAATCGCAGTGATCTCCTCCAGCGGTACATCCTTCGTCAGCTTGATGGTCAGTGCCTGACTGTGGCAGCGCATCGCGCCCACCCGCACACACAGGCTGTCGATCGGCGTGGCCGGCTTGCCGAACCCGACGCCACGCCCCAGGATCTTATTGGTTTCAGCACCACCCTTCCACTCTTCCAGCGACATGCCGTTACCCATGTCCTGATCGATCCATGGAATCAGATTGCCCGCCAGCGGCACGCCTCGGAAATTTTCTGCCGGGAGCGAACCGTCAGTCTGTTTGGCCAGCACCTTGCGGTCAATTTCCAGAATCGAAGACGCCGGATCGGCGAGCAAGTCGCTCACCGCCGCATTCACCAGCCCGAACTGCGTCAGCAATTCGCGCATGTGCTGGGCACCGCCGCCGGAAGCCGCCTGGTAGGTCATGCAACTCGCCCATTCCACCAGATTTTCGCGGAACAGACCGTGCAGGCCCATCAGCATGCAACTGACCGTGCAATTGCCACCGATGTAATTCTTGATACCTTTGTTCAGGGCACTTTTGATGACATCGCCGTTTACCGGGTCAAGAATGATCACCGCATCATCCTTCATGCGCAGCGTTTTTGCCGCGTCTATCCAGTAGCCGTCCCAGTTGGCGGCACGCAGCTTGGGATAAATCTCAGTGGTGTAGTCACCGCCCTGGCAGGAAATCAGCACATCCATGGCCGTGAGTTCAGCGACATCCTTGGCGTTCTTCACCACATCTGTCGCACGACCAATGTCCGGCCCCTTGCTGCCGGCCTGCGAGGTCGAGAAAAACGTCGGATCGATCAGGTCGAAGTCGCGTTCGTCCTTCATGCGCTGCACCAGCACCGAGCCGACCATGCCGCGCCAACCGATGATTCCTACCTTTATCATAAAAATACCTTAATAATTAATAATTTAAATCAAATAGCCGCAACCACCGCATCACCCATCTCGACCGTGCCGACCTTGCGCGCTCCGGGTTCATCAATGTCCGGCGTGCGGTATCCCGCAGCCAGCACATTTTTTACTGCCGCCTCGATCCGGTACGCCCACTCATCCTTGTTAAACGTATACCGGAGCATCATCGCTGTCGAGAGGATAGTGGCCAGTGGATTGGCTATATTCTTGCCCGCAATGTCCGGAGCCGAACCATGGATGGGCTCATAAAGTCCGCCACCGCCGGAATTCAGTGATGCCGAAGGCAACATGCCGATGGATCCGGTCAACATCGATGCTTCATCAGACAGGATGTCGCCGAAGATGTTTCCGGTGACGATGACATCGAACTGTTTCGGATTGCGCACCAATTGCATAGCCGCGTTATCCACATACATGTGCGATAGCGCCACCTGCGGATATTGTTTCGCCACGTCGTTGACGATCTCGCGCCAGAACCGGCTGGTCTCCAGCACGTTTTCCTTGTCCACCGAGCACAGTTTTTTGCCGCGCTTCAGTGCAGTCTGGAAGCCGACTTCGGCAATGCGGCGGATCTCAGGTTCCGAATAAAGCATCGTGTCGTAACCCTCGCGTTCGCCGCGCGCGTTGTCACGCCGTCCGCGCGGCTCGCCGAAATAAATGTCGCCCGTCAATTCGCGGATGATCATCAGGTCGAGTCCCGACACCACTTCCGGTTTCAGCGTCGAAGCACTGACCAACTCCGGATACAGCACGGCCGGGCGCAGGTTCGCGAACAAGCCGAGTTCCTTGCGGATGCGCAGGATGCCCTGCTCCGGACGTTGCGGCCGCGGCAAGGCATCATATTTCGGTCCGCCGACAGCACCGCACAACACCGCATCCGCTGCCTTGGCCAGTTTCAGCGTCGACTCCGGCAAAGGATCGCCATACGCATCAAATCCGGCGCCACCAAACGGCGCCTCTTCAAACTCCAGTTTCAGGCCATCATCAGCCAGACGGCGCAGTACCCTCAGCGCCTGCTCCACAATTTCCGGTCCAATGCCGTCTCCGGCGAGAACTGCGATTTTCATTTTAAATCCGTGATCAATGAGCGGGTAAACAGGCGAACGAGTAAGGTCAAGTGCACTCTCCCCGGTCAGGGAAAGGACCTCACCCGTTCACGGATTAAGAAAGCCGTTAGAACAGCCAGGGCTGCGCCGACTTATGCTTTGCTTCGAATGTCTTGATGCTGTCCGCGTGCGCCAGCGTCAGCCCTATGTCGTCGAGCCCGTTGAGCATGCAATGCTTACGATGCGGATCGATGTCGAACTTGTAGCTGTCGCCCGAGGGCGTGCTGACCGTCTGCTGTTCGAGATCCACCGCCAGCCGGTAGCCTTCATGGGATTCGGTTTCCTGAAACAGCTTGTCCACGATCTGCGGATCAAGCGTGATCAGCAGCAATCCGTTTTTCAGGCTGTTGGTATAAAAAATATCGGCGAAACTGGGCGCAATAATGGTCTGGATGCCGAACTGCAGCAGCGCCCACGGCGCGTGTTCGCGTGAAGAACCGCAACCGAAGTTCTCACGCGCCAGCATGACCGTTGCGCCTTCGAAGCGCTTGCGGTTCAGCACAAAGTCCGCGTTCAACGGACGCCCGGTGTTGTCCGAGTCGGGCTCGCCGCGATCGAGATAACGCCATTCATCAAACAGATTGACGCCAAACCCGGTGCGCTTGATCGATTTCAGGAACTGCTTGGGGATGATCGCGTCGGTGTCGACGTTGGCACGGTCCAGCGGCGCAACCAGGCCTTCCTTGCGTACAAATTTTTCCATGACTTATTTGTTTGCCTTCCGCTGGATGGCTTCGCCGGCCTTCTCAACATCCTGCCCCACTCCGCGCATCGTGTTGCAGCCCGCCAGCACTGACAATGCCAATATAAAAATGATCATGCCTTTCATGAGCATCTCCTTTGTTTAGTTCAACTCACGCACATCAACAAAATGTCCGGTCACCGCCGCGGCCGCAGCCATCGCCGGGCTCACCAGGTGCGTCCTGCCTCCCTGGCCCTGTCGCCCCTCAAAATTACGGTTTGAGGTCGACGCACAGCGTTCGCCCGGACTCAATTGGTCTTCATTCATACCCAGGCACATCGAACAACCCGGCTCACGCCATTCGAATCCCGCCTCCTTGAATATGCGGTCCAGTCCTTCTTCCTCAGCCTGCGCCTTGACCTGCCCAGACCCCGGCACCACCATCGCCAGCTTGATGTTGCCGGCCACCTTGCGGCCCTTGGCCACAGCAGCTGCTGCACGCAGGTCTTCGATGCGCGAATTGGTGCATGAGCCAATGAACACCTTGTCGAGTTTGATGTCGCGGATCAGCGTGTTCGGTTTCAAATCCATGTATTGCAGCGCGCGCGCATAACCTTCACGCCGGGTTGCGCTGGTTTCCAGCGCCGGATCCGGCACCCGCCCATCGACACTGGTGACCATTTCCGGCGACGTGCCCCAGGTCACCTGCGGCACAATGTCGTCGCCGCGGAGGGTCACTACCTTGTCGAATTTTGCATCGGCATCGCTGACCAGCGTGCGCCAATGCACAACCGCCTTATCCCACATCGCGCCGGTCGGTGAAAACATGCGGCCCTTGCAGTATTCGATGGTCTTGTCGTCCACAGCGACCATGCCGGCACGCGCGCCGCCTTCGATCGCCATGTTGCACAAGGTCATGCGGCCTTCCATCGACAGTTCGCTGATGCAACTCCCGGCGAATTCGACCGCGTGGCCGGTACCGCCTGCCGTACCGATCTTGCCGATGATGGCCAATGCCACGTCTTTCGCCGTCACGCCGGCGCCGAGTTTGCCTTCGACGACAATTTGCATCGCCTTAGATTTCTTCATCACCATGCACTGCGTGGCGAGCACATGCTCGACTTCACTGGTGCCGATGCCAAAGGCGAGTGCTGCGAACGCGCCGTGCGTGCTGGTATGCGAATCGCCGCACACCACAGTCATTCCCGGCAGCGTCGCGCCGTTCTCGGGCCCGATGACATGAACGATGCCCTGACGCTTATCGAGAAACGGAAAATAAATCTTGACCGGGAATTCCTTGATGTTCTTGTCCAGGGTTTCGACCTGCAGCCGCGACACCTTATCGGTGATGCCGTCCATCCCTTTGTCCCAGTTGCGCGTCGGCGTGTTGTGATCCGCAGTCGCAACCACGGAATCGGGCCGCCAGACCTTGCGCCCGGCAATTTTCAGGCCTTCATAGGCTTGCGGACTGGTGACTTCGTGCACCAGATGCCGGTCGATGTAAATCATCGCCGTCCCGTCCGCTTCCTCGCGTACGAGATGACTGCTCCACAACTTGTCGTATAGGGTTTTGCCTGCCATGCGATTACCGTTTTGAGTTCAAGTCACTGAAAGCGTTGATTATCTCACAGGGCTGCAGCCTCCTGCATGGGCACCCTAAGTCCCGCGCAGGCCTCGCCACAACACACCGGCAGCCAGCAGCGCGCAGCAAGCGGACAGGGAAAATGTCCAGCCGGCCCCCAGCCCGGCCCACGCGTAACCGCTGGCCAGACCACCGATCGTCCCGCCAAAACCGTAAGCCAGGCTGCCGTAAATGGCCTGCCCACGCGCCTGATGGCGGCCGCGGAACAGCTTGTGCACAACCCCGATCGCCGCCGCATGGAATGAACCGAAACTCGCGGCATGCAAGGTCTGCGCGCCCAGCAGCAGCACGACGCTGTCCGCACCCCAACCGATCACTACGAAGCGCAAAGCCGCCAGCAGCGTGCTCGCAATCAGAATCTGGCGCAGCGTAAAGGCGCGATACAGACGCGACATCCACACAAAAATGCCGATCTCGCAGATCACGCCCAGCGCCCACAGCCAGCCGGCCAGAGACTTACTGTAACCGTGATCCACCAGATGAATCGTATAGAAGGTGTAATACGGGCCGTGTGCCGCCGCCAACAGCGCCGAAGCCACGACCAGCGCGATCACCGCAGGCTGGCGGATGATATGCCAGACCGGCAATTGGTCATCCGGATGCGGTGGCACAACTGCCTCGTGCAACAGGAAAGCCAGCACCAGCATGCTCACCATCAGCGCCAACACCACCCACAGCACCGCGCGCGGCGCCGTATGATCCAGCAGATAGCCCACGCCAACGACCGCCACAATGAAACCGACCGAGCCCCAGACGCGGATGCGACCGTAACGCGCCATCTCCTCGCCCAGATGGGTGAGCGTCGTGGCTTCCACCAGCGGCAGCGCCGCACTCCACAGAAACGTCATCGCAAACAGCACGCTGAACAACAGCCAGAAGCTATCGCCGGCAAACATGCCGAGGAACACCATCGTGCCCGCGGCACCTGACGCACGCACGATGTTCAACCGTCGCCCGCCGCGATCCGCCAGCCAGCCCCACAGATGCGGGGCGAGGATGCGCGACAACTGCGGCAACGCCATCAGCATGCCGATTTCGACAGCACTCATGCCGACGGAATTCAGATACAGCGCGAAAAACGGCGCAAACGCGCCGAGGTAGGCGAAGTAGAAAAAGTAGAACGAGGAGAGATTAAAATAAATCGGCTTGGGCACGGCAATACCGCGCAACTACTCGCGCGCATAATATAACCTATTGATTATAATAGATTATTTATATTCAAGCTTCGTCGGGATCAGGATTCTCCGCCGCCTGCGCTGTCCGTAACTTGGCGATGACATCTGCCGGCGCCTGCGCGGCAATCACCGGGGTTCCCGTTTTTACATCGGCATTCTGTGCCCGATGACGCAACACATGATCCATCAGCGTCAACGCGAGCATGGCTTCGCATATCGGCGTCGCACGGATGCCGACGCAGGGATCATGGCGGCCATGGGTTTCGATCATCGCAGCCTTGCCCGCGGTGTCGATGGTATGACGCGCCAGCCGTATGCTCGAAGTCGGCTTCACCGCCACATTGACGACAATGTCCTGCCCGGTGGAGATGCCGCCCAACACACCGCCGGCGTTGTTGCTGACAAAACCCTGCGGCGTCATTTCATCCGAATGCTCGGTGCCCTTCTGCTCAACGGCGGCAAAGCCGGCGCCGATTTCGACGCCCTTGATCGCGTTGATACTCATCATGTTGTAGGCAATGTCGGCGTCGAGTTTGTCATAGACAGGTTCGCCCAGACCCACCGGCACGCTGGAAGCGACCGTGGTGATTTTCGCACCCACCGAATCACCGGACTTGCGCAGCTTGTCCATGAACGTTTCCAGTTCATCAACAATCTGCGCGTTTGGTGCAAAAAATGGATTGTTGCCGACCTCATCCCAGGTTACGAACGGAATTTCGACCGGACCCAATTGCGACATGTAGCCGCGGACCACCGTACCGTATTTTTCATGCAGCCATTTCTTCGCAATCGCACCTGCAGCAACCCTTACTGCGGTTTCGCGCGCGGACTGCCGCCCGCCACCACGGTAATCGCGTATGCCGTATTTCTGCCAGTAGGTGTAATCGGCGTGACCGGGACGGAACAGCTCCTTGATCTTGCCGTAGTCCTTGCTACGCTGGTCGGTGTTGCGAATCAGCAGGCCGATCGGCGTACCGGTAGTTATCCCTTCGAACACGCCGGAGAGGATTTCCACCTTATCCTCTTCGCGCCGCTGCGTCACATGGCGCGAAGTACCGGGTTTGCGGCGATCGAGTTCAGCCTGGATATCGGCTTCAGTCAGCGCCAGTCCCGGCGGACAACCGTCGACCACACAGCCGATCGCCGGTCCGTGCGATTCGCCAAAGGACGTGACACAGAACAAGGTACCCAGTGTGCTGCCCGACATGGTGTAAAAACTCCATTAAAATCAGGCATGAAGTGTAGCATGGCCACTCCCCGGCCCAAGAATGAAGTGTAGCATGGCCACTCCCCGGCCCAAGACAGCACAGCGCCACCCGATGACGGCAAAATCTGACTCTGACAAAACTGATTCCGCAAATACCGACCCGGGAAAAATCCGCGGCCCCGGCGGCCTGAACATGCGCGAATTGCATGAACTGGTTAAGCAAAGTCACGCCCGCGATCAGGCGGGACGCACACCGAACAAACTCAAGCAACCGCAGAACCGCTGGCAGCGCCTGGTGCGGTATGTCTGGGACAAAAAACCCCGCAGCTAATCCGCGCCGCGGCTGCAAGCGGTCTAATTCCGCATCAAGCACAGGCCGTCAGAAATGCTGCGCCCCACGCAACGCCAAATCCGGTGGCATCGGTCGTCACCGCGCCCAGCCCCCCTTTGCAGCTGTGTGCCGACAGGTCCATATGGATCCATGGGCGCTGCTCAGTAAAACGCTGCAGCAGACGCGCGGCCAGGATGTGGTCGGCTTCACCGTCCAGCGTGCATTGCTTGACATCGGCCACCGTGCTGTCGAGCGCACTGTCGTAATCCTCATCCATGGGAAACGCACACACCCGTTCGCCGGAAACGACCCCCGCCGCCAGCGCCTGTCGCGCAAGTGCGTCGCTGGTTGCAAATATGCCGCTGTAGCGGCTGCCCAGCGCCACGTGCATGGCTCCTGTCAGTGTCGCAAAATCAACCATGACATCGGGTTTGGCACGCGCCGCGAGGGTCAGCGTATCGGCCAGCACCATGCGCCCCTCGGCATCGGTATGCACGATTTCGATGGTGGTACCGTTGAGCGCGGTAACGATGTCATTTTGCTTGTAGGCCCGCGGGCTGAGGTGGTTCTGTGCCAGCGCCAGCCAGCAGTCGATGTTGACCTTGAGTTTCGCTGCGGTCGCCGCAGCGAGTATGCCCAGCGCCACTGCCGAGCCGTTCATGTCCTCATGCATGCCGTTCATGTAGCGCGCCGGCTTCAGATTGTGACCACCGGTATCAAAACAGATGCCTTTGCCCACCAGTGCCACGGTTTTTTTTGCGCCGCGCGGCCGGTAACGCAGCCGCACGATCGCCGCGTCACGTTCATCACTCCCTTGCGCCACCGCACAAAATGCACCTGCACCCATGCGCTTGAGTCGGTTGAAATCGAATTCCTCAAGCTTCCATTCCCGTGCACGCGCCAGTTTGCGCAGCCGCTGGCGATACGCCCCGGGTGTCAGTTCATTCGGCGGCAACACCGTCAGTTCACGGCACAGCTGATTACCTTCCGCCGCTGCGCGCACCTGCGCAAAACCATCGGCAGCTGCATGCCCCCACAGCCGGATCGCCTGCAACGGCTTCGCCCCAGAATTTTTCTTGCGCGTGGGCAACGGTGTGCCGTTGACCCACAACACATAGGCGGCGAGTTCCGCCAGGGCGCGACGCGTCGCAGCCACTCCGGCCACCAGCACCGTGATTTCCCGGGGATGTTCAGCGAGCAGAATACCGACCGCTTTGCGCATCGCAGTCTGCTGTTCAAATACGGATTTTTTCGGGTCAGGCATCACCCATACCGCCAACGCACCATCGGGTGTCTGGGCACTGTAGGTGTCGTCCTTGCCCATGGTTTTTTTGCCGCGACGGGACAACACGCGGACCAGGGTATCGCCCAGCGGCAGGGACGCAACCGCAGTACCGGCAGGCGCCACGATCAGTAAATATTCCGCCTTGGCCAGTTCGCGCGCGGCAGGCAGTCCAGACTTGGTATAGAGCTTAGCCAGCATGGTGATGTATTCCGGTAGATATAGTTGCGTCCGATTATAGCGGCCACGGCCTGTTAAAATCGGCGCGTTCCTTACGTGCGACTCTTGCCTGAGTTTCTTAACCGATCTGATTGCCGCCAACGATGCGCCCCTACCTCGACCTGCTGCGCCACGTGCTTGATCACGGCGCCCGAAAATCCGACCGCACCGGCACCGGCACGCTGTCGGTATTCGGTGCTCAGTTGCGCTTCGACCTCAGCGCCGGCTTCCCGCTGGTGACCACCAAAAAAGTACACCTGAAGTCGATCATTCATGAATTGCTGTGGTTCCTCAAAGGTGAAACCAACACCCGTTACCTGAAAGAACATGGCGTCAGCATCTGGGACGAATGGGCCAAACCGGACGGCGAACTCGGCCCGGTCTACGGCTATCAGTGGCGCTCGTGGCCGGCTGCTGACGGTCGCCACATCGACCAGATCAGCCAGGTGCTGGACCAGTTGCGGAAAAATCCGGATTCACGACGCATGATCGTGTCAGCCTGGAATGTCGCCGACCTTGAGCACATGGCACTGATGCCCTGCCACGCGTTTTTCCAGTTCTACGTCGCCGATGGCAGACTCTCCTGCCAGCTTTATCAGCGCAGCGCCGACATGTTCCTCGGCGTGCCGTTCAATATCGCGTCGTACGCGCTGCTGACCCTGATGATGGCGCAGGTCTGCGGCCTGAAAGCAGGTGATCTGGTGCACACCTTCGGCGATACACACATCTACCTGAACCATCTCGACCAGGTCAACGAACAACTGTCGCGCGCACCGCGACCGCTGCCGGTGATGAAACTGAATCCTGCGGTTAAGGATCTATTTGCATTCAAATTCGAAGACTTCACACTCGAAAACTATGATCCCCATCCGGCAATCCGCGCCCCGGTGGCGGTGTGACTGCCGCAGCCAAACCGCGGCTGTCGCTGATCGTGGCGATGGCAAAAAATCGCGTGATCGGCGCCAACGGCAAAATACCCTGGCACCTGCCCAACGAACTGCAGTTATTCAAGTCCGTGACCATGGGCCATCACATCGTCATGGGCCGCAAGACCCATGAGTCGATCAAGCGGCTGCTGCCCGGTCGCACCACGGTAATCGTGACACGGCAAAAGGATTACGCAGTTCCTGGCGCAAAAATCGCACACACGCTGGACGATGCCATTGCACTGTGCGCGAACGACAGCGAAATTTTTGTCATAGGCGGCGGCGAACTCTACCGAGCCGCACTGCCGCAGGCCGACCGGATATACCTGACTGTGGTTGATGCCGAACCTGTCGGCGATACGCAGATGCCGGAATTCAACGCTGCGCAGTGGCACAAGCAAAGCACGCGGGAATTCACCAGTGACGAACGCCATGCCCATGATTACCGCTTCGAAATTCACGACCGTGTCGCGCATTAGCCGCGACAGCCCGCGCACGGTCAGTCGAGTAGCGACATAAAATCCTCGTACTTCTGCCCCGCGCCGCGCGGAATGACATCGACGCGGTGGAGAGTCATGCGAAAGGGATAACCCAGGCAAGCCTGCAGTGCCGCAGTCAGGCGCTCGCGCTCGTCGCCGGAAAAATCCCGTGTCATGACCAGCCGGGCCGCGATGTGATCGACAGCGTCCTGGACCAGTTGCAACTGCACGACCGGTGCAATACCGTCCCACGCTGAAATCGGAAAACTCGGCCAGTGGCGCACGCCGTCCGGCCGCACCAGCATGTTGCGCTGTCGCCCCGCGACGCGTGTCAGCACCGGCAAACCGCGGCCACAGGCGCAGGGCAGGCCTGCCACCGCGTAATCGCCACTGGCATACCGCAGCAACGGCATCGCGAAATTGTGCAGCGTGGACACCGCAACCTGCCCGATCGTACCGGGCGCAGCCGGCGCGCCGTTTTCATCAAGCACTTCGACAATCAGGCTTTCCGACTGCACGTGGTAATGCTCGTACTCCGGACACTGCAAAGCGATGTAGCCCAGCTCCTCCGAACTGTAGCTGTCGGCAATTTCCACGCCCCAGGCCGCGCGCACGATATCGCGTGTGTCTGACTGCAGCGTTTCGCCGAAGGTCCGGGCCTGCTTCAGGCGCGGCAGGCGAACACCGAGTTCAAGACTGTGCAGTGCCAGCGCCCTCAGATTGGTCGCCAGGGACAACACATAATCCGGATTTTCCTGCACCAGCCATCGCACCTGCTCACCAATATCTACCGTGAGACTACGCACCACCGAAGGCCCGGTGGCGAATGCGGCGGTGGCAATCCCCCAGTCGGGTGCATGTCCATCTGCGGTTTTGCTGCGGATGGCGGCTAGTTTTCCGCGAATGTCCCGGCGATGCCACAAGTGGTCGCGCAACAGAAATGCGTACCACAACAATTGTGTCCAGGTAGTGCCGAGGGTCACCAGTGGGCTGCCGGTGGATCCCGAGGATTGCGTAGATACAACTTCACCTTGTTCCGGTGGCACCGCCGTACTTTGGAAGGTGGTGCCACCGGCCTGGATATCGCGCCGCGTCAGGACCGGTAATTCACGATACTGATCCCAGGACGCAATGCCCGCATCTGCCCATCGCGCGTAACGCTGCTGATAAAACGGCACCGTCGTGACCGCATGCCGGAAAATCTGCGCGAACTGCTGCAACTGCAATTCCTGTAGCTGCGCCGCCGGCCACCATTGCGTCTGTTCGAATTGATACTGCAGCGCCAGCATGCGCGCGTTGTCGTCGCCGGGCACTGCAGGCCAGACCACGCCGGGCAATCCGCTTAAGGGAACAGCCGTGTGCACCGGCATGCGCATTGCTGGAAATTTCTCCTGGATTACAGGAAAGTATGTTCGTAACTTGCGCGCCCTTTACAGCCAGTCGCGCCAAGGGGAACAAAAAATATTAATAAAATCAATTACTTGGTGAAATCAGATGTCCGCCACGCAATCGATGTAATAGCGCAACTGCTCGCCGCTACTGTCGGTTACCAGACCGTGTATGTCGGTTTCGAATCCCGGGAACTGCTGGTTGAACTTACGCGCGAATTGCAAGTAGCGCACGATGGTACTGTTGAAGCGCTCACCCGGTATCAGCAACGGTATGCCCGGCGGATACGGCGTCAGCAGCACGCAGGTCACGCGCCCTTCGAGCTTGTCGATTTCCACGCGTTCGATCTTGCGGTGCGCCATGCGCGCCCAGGCTTCTGCCGGCGGCATCGCCGGCTGCATGTCGGACAAATACATTTCGGTCGTCAGGCGCGCCACGTCGTTGGCCTTGTACAGACCGTGGATCTGCTCGCACAGGTCCTTGAGGCCGATTTTTTCGTAACGCGGATGTTTGACCAGGAACTCGGGCAATACACGCCACAACGGGCGGTTGTTGTCGTAGTCGTCCTTGAATTGCTGCAGTTCGGTGACCATTGTGTTCCAGCGGCCTTTGGTAATGCCGATGGTGAACATGATGAAAAAGGAATAGAGCCCGGTCTTCTCTACAATGATGCCGTGCTCGGCCAGATACTTGGTCACCACCGCCGCCGGAATGCCGCTCTTGGCAAACTTGCCGGTCACATCCAGTCCAGGGGTAATCACCGTGGCCTTGATCGGGTCCAGCATGTTGAAACCCGGCGCCAGGTTGCCGAAACCATGCCAGCGCTCTGAAGGACGCAGCATCCAGTCGTCGCGATTGCCGACACCCTCAGCGGACAGGCGCTCCGGCCCCCACACCTTGAACCACCAGTCCTTGCCGAATTCCGCGTCTACCTTGCGCATCGCGCGGCGGAAATCCAGCGCCTCCATGATTGATTCCTCAACCAGTGCCGTACCACCCGGCGGCTCCATCATCGAGGCCGCCACGTCACAGGACGCGATGATCGCGTACTGCGGACTGGTCGAAGTGTGCATCAGATACGCTTCGTTGAACGTGTCGTAGTCCAGCTTGCGCGTCTCGCTGTCCTGCACCAGGATCTGTGACGCCTGCGACAGCCCCGCCAGCAGCTTGTGCGTGGACTGGGTCGCGAACACCATCGATTCCTTGGTACGCGGCCGGTCGCGGCCGATGGCATGCATGCCGTGATAGAACTTGTGGAACGTCGCATGCGGCAGCCAGGCTTCGTCAAAATGCAGCGTATCGATCTTGCCATCGAGCATCTTCTTGATGGTGTCGACGTTGTACAAAATGCCGTCGTAAGTGCTCTGGGTCAGCGTCAGCACCCGCGGCTTGGACTTCGACTTTGCGGCAAACGGATTGGCGCGAATCTTCTTCTCGATGTTTTCCCACTTGAACTCATCGAGCGGGATCGGCCCAATAATGCCGAAATGGTTGCGCGTCGGCATCAGGAATACCGGCACCGCGCCAGTCATGGTGATCGCATGCAGTATCGAAACATGACAATTGCGATCAACGATCACCACGTCACCGGGCGCCACCGTCGAATGCCACACCATCTTGTTCGAGGTCGAAGTGCCGTTGGTGACGAAGAACAGGTGATCACAATTAAAAATGCGCGCCGCATTACGCTCGGAAGCCGCCACCGGCCCTGAATGGTCGAGCAACTGCCCCAGCTCATCCACCGCGTTGCAGACGTCGGCGCGCAGCAGGTTCTCGCCAAAAAACTGGTGGAACATCTGGCCGACGGGACTTTTCAGGAACGCGACGCCACCCGAATGGCCTGGACAGTGCCAGGAATACGATCCGTCCTGCGCGTAGTGCGTCAGCGCGCGGAAAAACGGCGGTGCCAGACTGTCGAGATAGGCCTTCGACTCGCGCACGATATAACGCGCGACGAATTCCGGCGTGTCCTCGAACATGTGAATGAAGCCGTGCAGTTCGCGCAGCACGTCGTTCGGGATGTGTCGTGAAGTCTGGGTTTCACCATAGAGAAAAATCGGGATGTCGGCATTGCGGAAACGGATCGCCTTGACGAAGGTGCGCAGTTCGCCAATCGTCGATTCCAGTTCCTGTGCCGAAAAATCGTCGTCATCCACCGAGAGGATGAACACCGAAGCGCGCGACTGCTGCTGGGCAAAGGACGACAGGTCGCCGTAGCTGGTAACGCCCAGCACTTCCTGGCCCTCTTCTTCCAGCGCCTTGGCCAGCGCACGGATACCGAGGCCGCTCGTATTCTCGGAGCGAAAATCCTCGTCGATGATGATGACCGGAAAACGAAAGCGCATGGTGTCCTTCCTATCTTAGAACTGGAGCGTACTTTTGCAGGGGCGGCAGAGGCGTTCTGTGGCGCAACTCAGGTGTCTCAGGTGTTCTGGACGACGATTTTCGGAAACGCCGCGGAGTGGTCCTGCTGCTTCTCGGCAATCTTCACCGCGACTCGACGTGCGATCTGCCGGTAAATCTCCGCCACCCGGCCATCGGGATCGGCGACCACAGTCGGCTTGCCGGAGTCGGCCTGCTGGCGGATGTTGATGTCCAGCGGCAGTGCACCGAGCAGTTCAACGTTGTAATCCGTACCCATGCGGCTGCCACCACCCTCACCGAATATATGCTCCTCGTGACCGCACTTCGAGCAAATGTGCAGCGTCATGTTCTCGACGATGCCGAGTATGGGAATGCCCACCTTCTCGAACATCTTCAGACCCTTGCGCGCGTCAATCAACGCAATGTCCTGCGGCGTGGTGACAATCACCGCGCCGGTGACCGGCACCCGCTGCGCCAGCGTCAGCTGGATGTCACCGGTGCCCGGCGGCAGATCGACGATGAGGTAATCAATGTCGCGCCATTTGGTTTCATTCACCAGTTGTTCCAGCGCCTGGGTCACCATCGGTCCGCGCCACACCATCGGTGTCTCGGTGTCGATCAGAAAACCAATCGACATCGCCTGCAGGCCGTGCGCCTCCATCGGCTCCAGCGATTTGCCATCCTTGGATTCCGGTCGGCCGGCGATACCCAGCATCATCGGCTGCGAGGGTCCGTAGATGTCGGCATCCAGCATGCCGACCTTGGCACCTTCGGCCGCCAGTGCCAGCGCCAGGTTGACTGCAGTCGTACTTTTGCCGACGCCGCCTTTGCCTGATGCAATCGCGATGATGTTCTTGACGCCGGGTATCAGTTTCACGCCGCGCTGCACCGCATGCGACACGATTTTTGTGGAAACGTTGACCGTGACGCTGCCGACACCGGGCAATGTTTTGAGTTTGGCCGCGACTTCCTTGCGTATCGGCTCCAACTGGCTTTTCGACGGATACCCCAGCAGGATATCGACCGCAACGTTATTCCCGTCCACCTTGATGTTTTTCGCGGATTTGCCCGAGACGTAGTCCGTCTTGGTGTTGGGATCGATCAATTGTTTCAGTGCGGCTTGCACATCCTGCTCGGTAATCGGGGTAGTCGCCATGATTCGGGGTCCGTTCGTAAAGCGTGTTAAGGCCGCGATTGTAGCGAGATAGCCCCCCACAAACCACCACAACCCCATGCTGGCAAAGGTTTTTTTGCCCAGACAGGCAGCAGTGCTCTCATCACCTGTCCACACCCCTGAAACTTCTCAATTGTTTGTTACAATTCAACCCTTTAGCTTCACCTACCCACACTCACCCATGTCACAGCGCCGCATCCTGGTCACTTCTGCGTTGCCGTACGCCAATGGCGCCATCCATCTGGGCCATCTGGTCGAGTACATCCAGACCGATATCTGGGTGCGCTTCCAGCGCATGCAGGGCCATACCGTCCATTACGTCGGCGCCGATGACACCCACGGCACGCCGATCATGCTGCGTGCCGATGCCGAAGGCATCACGCCCAAACAACTGATCGACCGTGTCTGGCATGAGCATGACCGGGACTTCAAAAATTTCGGCGTCGAATTCGACAATTTTTACACCACCGACTCGCCCGAGAACGAAACCCTGTGCGCTGAAATCTACGGCAAATTGAAGGCCACCGACCTGATCACCACGCGCTCGGTCGAACAGTTCTACGATCCAGTGAAGAACATGTTCCTGCCGGACCGCTACATCAAGGGCGAGTGTCCCAAGTGCGGCGCGAAAGACCAATACGGTGACTCCTGTGAAGTCTGCGGTGCGACCTATGCGCCCACCGACCTGAAAAATCCGTATTCAACGGTTTCCGGCGCCGCGCCGGTGCGCAAGGCCTCCGAACACTACTTTTTCAAACTGTCGGATCAACGCTGCGAGGAATTCCTGCGCGGCTACACGCAGGGCGCCAACGAACAGGCGCACCTGCAACCTGAAGCCGCCAACAAGATGAAAGAATGGCTAGGTGAACCCGGTGCGGCAAAACTCTCGGATTGGGACATCTCGCGCGACGCGCCGTATTTCGGCTTCCCGATACCCGGCACCGACGGCAAGAAGTTTTTCTACGTGTGGCTGGATGCGCCGGTAGGTTACTTTGGCAGTTTTATAAATTACGTTAAAAAACAACAGGTTGCCGGAAACACCATAGACGCTGATGCTTTCCTGAAACCCGGCAGCGATACTGAACTAATACATTTCATCGGTAAGGACATTCTCTACTTCCACGCGCTGTTCTGGCCGGCGATGCTGCAACACGCCGGGTATCGCACGCCATCGAAGGTGTACGCCCACGGCTTCCTGACCGTGAACGGCGAAAAGATGTCCAAATCGCGCGGCACCTTCATCACCGCCGAGAGTTACATCCAGCAGGGCCTGAATCCGGAATGGCTGCGTTATTACTACGCGGCAAAGCTGAATTCAACCATGGAAGACATCGACATGAATCTCGATGACTTCGTGGCACGGGTGAACAGTGATCTGGTGGGCAAGTATGTGAACATTGCCAGCCGCTGCGCTGGCTTTGTGACCAAATTGTTCGATGGCCGCGTAACAAATCTAGGGTTATTCGAATACGGAGCCGAATCGCAAGGTGTTAAATCTGACTCGCTAATCAAGGAGTTTGCGGATAAGGCACCAATGATTGCGAAGCTTTATGAATCGCGCGAGTTCGGAAAAGCATTGAGAGAAATCATGGCGCTAACTGATCGCGCCAACCAATGGATTGATGACATTAAACCGTGGGATTTGGCCAAGAGCCCCAACGAACACAAGAGGCTTCATTTAATTTGTTCTGTTGGCCTCAATCTCTTTCGCACGCTTACGCTTTATCTTAAGCCCGTCATTCCGGGAACGGCTCGTAACGCCGAAAAGTTCCTTAATATTCCAGAACAAAAGTGGTCCGATGCTGGCAGCACACTGCCTGACAAACACGAAATTCAACAATACAAACACCTAATGACCCGCATCGACCCCAAACAAATCACCGCACTGGTCGATGCCAACAAGGAAAACCTCAAAGTGACCACGCCCCCATCCCCGCCTCCCGTCGTAAAGGAAGAAACCCAGGGCGGCGGCGCCCCGCAGATCACCATCGACGATTTCACCAAAATTGACCTGCGCATCGCCAAAATCTCCAATGCCGAACACGTCGAAGGCGCCGACAAGCTGCTGAAGCTGACGCTGGATGTCGGAGCATTGGGCAGCAAACAGGTTTTCGCCGGCATCAAAGCCGCTTATGATCCGGAGCAATTAAAAGGTCGACTGACCGTAATGGTTGCCAATCTCGCGCCGCGCAAAATGAAATTCGGCATGTCCGAGGGCATGGTGCTCGCCGCCAGCGGCGACGCGCCCGGCCTCTGGTTGCTGGCCCCTGATTCGGGCGCCCAGCCCGGCATGCGCATCAAATAAGGGAACCACAGACCGCCATGCCCTCCCGCAGCAGCCGCAACGTCATCTGCAGCGTCGTTTTCATCGACATCGTCGAGTATTCGAAGAAGTCGGTGGCGGAGCAAATGCGCATCAAGGATCAGTTCAACAAGCTGCTGGCGCAGGCGCTCGCGGACGTGCATCCCAACGACCGCATCATTCTCGATACCGGTGACGGAGCGGCAATCAGCTTCCTCGGTGACCCAGAAGAAGGTCTGTTCCTCGGACTAGCCTTGCGCGATACGCTCTCGGCACCCGCGCTTGACGAAACGCTGCCCGATACGACGCTGCAATTGCGTACCGGCATCAACCTGGGCCCGGTGCGACTGGTCAAGGACATCAACGGCCAGCCCAACATCATCGGCGACGGCATCAATGTCGCTCAGCGCGTCATGAGTTTTGCCGATATCAATCAGGTGCTGGCATCGCGCTCCTACTATGAAGTGATTTCGGCACTGTCCGGGGACTACGCCCATCTGTTCGCGTTCGAAGGCGCGCGCACCGACAAACACGTGCGTGAGCACGAGGTTTATTCGCTGGGCAATGCACCGGCGCCGGAGCGGGCGCCGCGCAAGCAGCCAGGGCCTGCCGCCGTGCATGCCGCTGTGGCTATGCGCAAGATCGGAGTCGGCGCCAGCACTGCGCAGGCGCAGATCATGCGCCGCCCGCCGCTGGCCACCACATTGAGCGTATTACTGATCCTCGGCTTTGCCATTGCGCTGCGCCTGACACTGCGCGTACCGGAAGCAGAGAGTCTTACCGAGCAAACAACCATCAGCAAACCAGCAACGGCCCTGCGCAAACCGGTTGCAAAAACGCCGGCTCCCGTGGCGGATGCCGAGCCCGCGCCTGCCAAAGCCATGGTTGAACGCAAAACACCAACGCCCACGCCGCGGGTTCGCGAAGCACCGCCGGCAGCGCCCGTGGCCACAGGCAGTCTGCGGCTGCAGATCCTGCCGTGGGGTGAAGTTTTTGTCGACGGCGACAAATTCGGCACCGCACCGCCGATGCGCGATATCGCCCTCAAGCCCGGCCGCCATAAAGTCGAGATCCGCAATCCGGGGTTTGCCTCGTATGTGCAGTTTGTCGAAGTGCGTGCCGGCGAAGAAATTAGAATTCTCCATCGTTTCCATTAGGATCTCACCATGCGTCTGATGATCATCATGCTGTTGCTGATACCCCTGCTCACCGGCTGCGAAACGGTGCAGAAGGGCATCAAGGACATCAAGGCTGCCATCGACCCGGATGCGCCCAGGCCGAAGGCAGAACCCACGCGTTCGGCCGACCAGCTGCTGACCGCCGGCGTCGCCGCCTACGAAGAAGGCAGTTACGGCCAGGCCCAGCGTCTGTTGCAGTCCAGCCTCGCCGAAGGCATACCCACGCGCACCAACCAGGCCCGGGCCTATAAATATCTCGCCTTCATCTATTGTGTGACCGACCGCGCAGCGCAATGTCGCGAAGAATTCAACAACGCATTCAGCGCGGATCCGAATTTCACTCTCACTGCCGCTGAATCAGGGCACCCCAGCTGGGGCCCCGTGTATCGCAGCGTCAGCCGGGGACGCTAAGCCACTACTATGAACCAGCCCGTAAAAATCGGCCGTTACGACGTCGGCTCCGAGATCGGCCGCGGCGCCATGGGCGTGGTGTACCGCGCAATTGATCCCATGCTGGAACGCACCGTCGCCATCAAGACCATCAACATGGCGTTGGATCCTGGTGAAATGGAGCAGTATGAAAAGCGCTTCACCATCGAAGCGCGCGCGGCCGGCAGCCTGAACCACCCGAACATCGTCACCATTTACGATATCGGCCGCAGCGGCGACCTCGCCTACATGGCGATGGAATTCCTCGAAGGCCGCGAGCTGAAAGAAGTGATCGTAGAGCACGAACTGAACGCAGACCGTGCACTGGACATTGCCGCGCAGGTGGCCGACGGCCTCGCCTATGCGCATGAGCACGAAGTCGTACACCGCGACATCAAGCCTGCCAATATCATGATCTTGCGCGGCGACCGCGCAAAAATTACTGACTTCGGCATTGCGCGCATGCGCTCCGCCGATGTGCGCACGCAAACCGGCGTCGTGCTCGGCTCCCCGCGTTACCTGTCACCGGAACAGGTGCTGGGCAAGCGCTGCGATGCCCGCGCCGATATCTTCTCGCTGGGCGTGATCATTTACGAAATGCTCACCGGGCAGGTGCCATTCAACGGCATAGACGTCAATTCGCTGATGTTCCAGATCGTCAATTTCAATCCGCCACCGCCGAGTTCAATAAACTCGGAACTGCCGGCCATGATCGACCTGATACTGGCCAAAGCGCTGGCCAAAGCCGCCGACGAACGTTATGCCTCTATAACCGAACTGGCGGCCGATCTGCGTACCTGCCGGCAGCAGGGCCCTGCGCTGTCTAAAACCCTGCCGCCGCGCGCGTCGGCGCAGCTGATGAAAACCGACACCACCGATCTGTTCGCAGACCCGCCGCCCGCGTCCCGCGCCGAAGATGCTGACGACAGCGCAGACAGCGACAACACGGTCACGGGAGATACCCTGCCCGCGCGCGGGTTGGCCAAAGGTTTTGATTCCATGGGTGCGACCATGCGGCTTGCAGTAAAAACCGGCGCCATTACCGATCCCAACGCATTCGCCGCGACGTTCGGCGTCAGCCGCCACTCCATAGACGCGGCCATCATGGATGCCGAAGACGAATCCGAGCGCAACTGGGGCGCCACCACGGTGATGCGTGCGCCACCCTGGTCGCAACGCGATCGCAAGATCTTCCTCGGCGCCATGGCTGGCGCCGCCATAGCCGGCGCGCTCATCGTCTTGCTCTGAAGCCAGGCATGCGTATCACTGCCGTCGAGGCCATCGCCATCGACATCCCGTTGAGCCGGAACTTCGGCGGCTCAACCTACAACGTACTCAAACGCTCGACCGTGATTACCCGCTTGCGCACCAGCGACGGCCTGGTCAGCGAGGTCTACAACGGCGACAACCGCTCCCACGGCGCCCAGATCGCCCATCTGATCAAAAACGATTTATTTAATATAATCAATGGGTTATCAATATACGAGCGGGAGCGCGCCTGGACCCGGATGTTTGCGCTGTCCCACACCGCCAGCGACAAAAAACTGTTGCTCGAAGCCATCGCCTGCGTCGACTGCGCGATCTGGGATCTGACCGGCAAAGCACTGGGCAAAAGCGTACGCGAATTGATCGGTGGCTATAGCACCGAACTGCCGATCATCTCCATCGGCGGTTATTACATGCCGGGCAAAACCGACGCCGACATTGCCCGTGAAATCGAGTCCTACCGCAACGCCGGCATGGCCGGCTGCAAATTCAAGGTCGGCGGACTGTCGCCGGAAGAAGATGCGGCGCGTGTGGCCGTCGCACGCAAGGCCGTGGGTGACGATTTCATACTCTGCGTCGATGCCAACCGCGGCTGGACTGCGGAAGACGCCATCCATTTCGCACGCCTGGTCGAAAAGCACAACATTCGCTGGTTCGAAGAACCCTGCCACTGGTATGACGACGCAGCGCAAATGGCACGTGTGCGGCAAAACATCGCGATGCCGGTCACCGCGGGACAAAGTGAATTCACCAGCCATGCCATCCGCCGCCTGATCGATGCTGGTGCAGTCGATCTGGTCAATTACGACGTCTCCGAAGGTGGCGGCGTCACCGACTGGCTGCGCGCAGCCGGCCTCTGCGCCACTGCCGGTGTGGCCATGGCCCATCATGAAGAAGCCCAGATCGCCAGCCACCTGCTCGCAGCCGTAGCACACGGTACTTATGCTGAGTGTTTTGCCGACCCAGAGCGCGATCCGGTATGGCAGCAACTGTGGGTCAACCGGCCTGCAGTGAAAAACGGCATCATGCCGGTGGCGACCGGGCCCGGCTTCGGTATCGAACTCGATGAAAAAATGATCAGCCGCTTCCGCACCAACTGATCCTCCCGCGCCCACCAGCGCGCCCGCGACATCGCGGGCGGCGCCTGACATCAACTACTCACGTCTTACGGACGCAGATAAGCGTAGCCTTCGCGCTGCTGCAGACGGGTAATCTCGGCTACACCGGAGGGCACAAATGTGGCTTCCGGTATGAACTTGCTGGGATCCAGCTTGCGATTGCGCAAGGTAATTTTGCAAACGTCAAACTGCACGCCCTTGGCCTTGAGTTGCTCGACCGCGATGTTGTATGGATTGCCATTTTTGTCCTTGGCACCGTCGAACAGGAAATCAACGCCACGCGAATGCGTCACCACGACGATCTTGGCTTTGGGATTGACTTCCAGGTGGTTGCCGATGTTGCGCAGTGCAGCAACCGCCTGATCATTGGTATCGTTGACGTGATAAACCACCTTATCTTCGGCGACATTGGCCTTGGCTGCTGTACCACCCGTAGCGGCACAGCCTGTAGCCAGTGCGGCGACCACCAGCAGGGATCCGATTGCTGCATAGTTCATAAATTCCTCCAATCAGAAAATAAATTAAAATTATTGATAAAACAACAACTTACGAATGCGACTCAAAGACTACTCCCCAAATATCAAATCAGCAACAAAACATGACGCCACCACACATGAGTGAAATGATCACGCGTCATTTGTTGATCCGCGGTCGCGTGCAGGGCGTGGGATTCCGCAACTACATGGCTTATAAGGCAAATGAACTGGGCATACACGGCTGGGTACGCAACCGCAGGAACGGCAGCGTGGAAGCCGTGGTGCAGGGCGCACCTGATGCAGTCAGCGCCATCATCGAATGCGCACACCGCGGTCCGCGGGCGGCACTGATGAGTGGTGTCGAGGTGCGCAGCGTCGATGCGCACCAACAGGTCGATGAAACTACGGAGCAAAATACCGGCACCTACACCGCGTTTGAAATGCGCTCCACGGTCTGACGCTGCTGCGATGGTTTATTCGGTATTGCCGTAGAGTATGTTCACGTTCTCCGGCTGCAGCCACTCCGACAGCGAACGGATCAAGTCCTCGTTGATGTTCACCTGCCAGGTCTGGCCGAGTTTCACTTCACAGCGCGCCCCTTTACTGCTGTATTCGATGGCCACCGGGCACGAACCCTGACGGTGCGGTGCCAGCAGTTCCTTCAGCTTGGTGCCTGAGGACTGGCCGTTGCAGGTCAGGCGGATGCCGCGGGCATAACGGTTTCTGGCCTCGTTCAGGTCAAGCACATTCATCGCTTCCAGCCGCAACGACTCGCCGCCGCCGTTGCCGCCTCCGTTGCCATTATCTTCTGTGGATTCGGCACTGCGATAACGCTGTCGCCCGCGCACTTCGATCACCAGCAATTCATCCTCGCGCAACTTGTGGCGGAAACGGTCAAAGGCCTCACGAAACACCACCACCTCGTGACTGCCGGTGTCATCAGCCAGGGTGACGATGCCCATACGTCCGCTGGCCGTATTTTGCACCCGCAGCGACAGCACCACACCGGCAATGCTGACCGTGCGCCCGGCAATGTCGCTGGCGGTCTGCAGTTCACCCAGCTTCTTGCTGACCATGCGCCGCACTTCGTCGCGATAAACATTGAACAGGTGGTCGCTGCGGTAATAGCCCAGTGCGAGTTTCTCGTTCTGCAACAGTTCCTTCTTGCTCCAGCGCGGCACATTTACCGGCGCTACGATCCTCGGCGCATCGGTTACATCGCCGAACAGATTAGTCTGCGACGCCGACCGACTCGCCTGGTCCGCCGATTCCAGTGCCAGCGCCACGCAGGCCATCAGTTCGGCGCGATTGTCGTTGACGCTGTCAAACGCACCCGCGCGTATCAGTGACTCCACCACGCGGCGGTTGACCACGCGTTTGTCCATGCGATGGCAGAAATCAAACAAGTCGCGGAACGGTCCGTCAGCCGTCCGCACTTCGACGAGGTGGTTGACCGCACCTTCGCCGGTGCCCTTAACGCCGCCCAACCCGTAACGAATATGTTTTTCATCGATCGGCTCAAAGCGGAAACCACTGCTGTTGACGTCAGGCGCCAAAACTTCCAGCCTGTTCTCGCGTGCGTCATCCACCAGTTGTTGCACCTTGTCGGTGTCGTTCATTACCGCCGACATGTTGGCGGCCATGAAAGCGGCAGGATGATGCGCCTTCATGTACGCGGTCTGGTATGCCACCAGCGCGTACGCGGCCGCATGCGACTTGTTGAACCCGTAACCGGCGAACTTCTCCATCAGGTCGAACAGTTCGTCAGCCTTGTGTTTGGTCAGCCCGTTTTTGTCGGCGCCGGCCTGGAACAGGCCGCGATGCTCGGCCATTTCCTCGGCCTTTTTCTTGCCCATCGCGCGACGCAGCAGGTCGGCACCGCCCAGGCTGTAGCCGCCGATGATCTGCGCCATCTGCATCACCTGTTCCTGGTAAACCATGATGCCGTAGGTTTCGGACAGCACGCTTTCGACCCGCGGATCGGGATAACTGAAACGTTTGCCGTGTTTGCGTGCGCAGAATTCCGGTATCAGTTCCATCGGACCCGGGCGATACAACGAGACCAGCGCAATCAGGTCGCCGAAGCGGTCGGGGCGCGCGTTTTTCAGCAGATCGCGCATGCCGCGCGATTCAAACTGGAATACCGCCGTGGTATTGGCTTTCTGGAACATCGCGTACGAAGCCTGGTCGTCGAGCGGCAGTTTTTCCAGCTTCAGATTGGAAGCGGGATTTAACTGGCGGATATAACGCAGCGTCCAGTCGAGGATGGTCAGCGTGGTCAGGCCGAGAAAATCGAACTTGACCAGGCCGATGGCTTCCACGTCGTCCTTGTCGAACTGGCTGACCGCCGCGTCCGATGCATCCGCCACATACAACGGACAGAAATCCGTGAGTTTTCCCGGCGCGATCAATACACCACCCGCGTGCATACCAACGTTACGGGTCATGCCTTCCAGCGTTTCAGCCAGCTCCAGCAATTCCGCAACCTCTTCCTCATTCTTCTCACGTTCGGCGAGCTGCGGTTCCATTTTTCGCGCATCATCCAGCGTGATGTGTTTGCCAGGCTGGAACGGAATCAGCTTGGCGATCTGGTCACAGAAGTTGTAGCCCAGGTCGAGCACGCGACCGACATCGCGCACCACGGCTTTCGCTGCCATGGTGCCGAAGGTCGCGATTTGCGAAACCGAATCCGCACCGTAGCGGGTTTTCACATAATCGATAACCCGGTCACGCCCGTCCTGGCAGAAGTCGATATCAAAGTCGGGCATCGACACGCGTTCCGGATTGAGGAAACGTTCGAACAGCAGGTTGTAACGCAGCGGATCGAGATCGGTAATGCCCAGACTGTACGCCACCAGTGAACCCGCACCCGAACCGCGCCCCGGTCCCACTGGCACGCCGTTCTGCTTGGCCCAGTTGATGAAGTCGGCAACGATCAGGAAATACCCGGGGAATCCCATCTGCAGGATGGTCTTGATTTCAAACTCCAGGCGCTCGCGGTATGCCGGCTCCTGCGCCGTGCGTTCAGCGGCATCAAGGTAGAGTTCCGCCAGACGCGCAGTTAAGCCGTCGCCCGCGCAGGCCCGTAAATGCTCCTCAAGGCCTACGTTCTCCGGTGTCGGGAAATGCGGCAGCCGGCTTTTGCCCAGCGTCAGCCCCAGTGTGCAGCGTTTGGCGATTTCGACGGCGTTCTCCAGCACCTCCGGCACGTCGGCAAACAGTGCCGCCATTTCCTGCTGGGTCTTGAAATACTGCTCAGTACTGAAACGTTTGGGCCGGCGTTGATCCGAGAGTATGTAACCTTCGGACACGCACACGCGCGCCTCGTGGGCGCGAAAATCCTCGCGCTTGAGAAATTGCACCGGATGTGTGGCAACCGCAGGCAGTCCGAGCGCGCCCGCCAGATGCAGGGCACGCGCCACATGCTGTTCCACCGGGATAACTGCGGCACCGCTGGTCATGGCTTGCGGCCCCAGTCGCTGCACTTCCAGGTAATAACGGCCAGGGAACCACGCCATCCATTCCTGAGCCAGCCGCTGCGCCGCCTCCTCATTACCCGCTACCAGTGCCTGGCCGACGTCGCCATGATGAGCACCAGAGAGCGCGATCAGGCCGCCAGTGCCAATGTCGTCAAACCACGCCTTCATGACTTCCGCACGCCCGCGATACTGGTTGCCGCGGTAGGCCCGGGTCAGCAGTTCGCACAGGCGCAGGTAGCCGTCGTTATCCTGCGTCAGCAGCAGCGCACGATGCGGATTGTCGCGGTCGTTTTCGTTGGTCAGCCACAGGTCACAGCCGATGATCGGCTTGACGCCCCGGGCACGTGCTTCCCGGTAAAATTTGACCATGCCGAACACATTACTGAGATCGGTCAATGCCAGCGCCGGCATGCCGTCGGCGGCTGCGGCAGACACTGCGTCGGCAATGCGCACGATGCCATCGACGATTGAATATTCGCTGTGCAATCGAAGATGAATAAACGCAGGCTGCATGCCGGTATTTTAGTGCATCGTGCGCACCGCACGAACTGCAGCGCAGCGCTTTGCAACTAATCGAGAAAAATCCGCGACATAGCCAAGTCAATTGCGTACTGCGCGAGCAACCATGCCGTGCCGCACGCCGACTACACGCTGCACTCATGCGCAATGTGGAATGAATCCTTGCAGTTTTATGGTCGAATACGGTCACTTACCGCATAATCCCGGCGGTCGCGCCCGCTGCGCGCGCACGTCTTGCCCCACCCGACACCCATGCAAACTACGCCACTGCTCCGCTCGGGCATTATTGCGCTGATCGCCCTTTGTGCGGTCTGGGGATATACGTGGGTCGTGCTCAAGGAAGGCATGCGCTTCGCTGCCCCCTGGGATTACGCGGTACTGCGCACGCTGCCCGGCGCCATCCTGCTGTTCGCGATCGCCGCCTGGCGCGGTGAATCGCTGAAACTGCAGTCGCCGCGCCATGTACTCATCCTCGGCCTGTGGCAGACCACCGCCTTTAATGCGCTGGTGTCACTGGCACTGGTCTCCGGCGCCGCCGGCAAGACCGCCATACTGGTTTACACCATGCCGTTCTGGACCGTGCTGTTTGCGTGGCCGGTGTTGGGTGAGCGCATCCGCGGCCTGCAATGGCTGGCAATTGCACTGTCCGCAGCAGGTCTGCTGCTGATCCTCGAACCGTGGTCGCTCACCGGCACCTGGCTTGCCAATGTGCTGGCCGTGCTGACCGGTGTCAGCTGGGCGGTGGCGGCCGTGCTGACACGGCGCTGGCGTGCGCATCTCGCCGTCGGCACGATTGCGTTAACTGCATGGCAGATGCTGCTGGGCAGCCTGGTATTGGCCGTGCTAGCGATTTTTCTGTCGGCACGCCCGGTGCAATGGACGCCCTATTTCTGGTATCTGCTCGCATACGGCACGCTGTTCGGCACCGTATTGGGCTGGGCATTATGGTTTTATGTGTTGAAGCTACTGCCGGCGGGCATCGCCGGGCTGTCGGTGATGGCCATACCGGTGATCGGCATCTTTTCTGCACAACTGCAGCTCGGCGAACAACCCAGCCCGGTCGAAGCGCTGGGCATGCTGTTGATAATCGCCAGCCTTGCGGTATTGTCCTGGAATGCGCTGCGTCTGCGCGCCACGGCCAAAAAAAACTGATAAACCTGATTCAATGCTCATGAAACCAGACAACTCCACCTTTCACGAATTCAACGGTCTGCGCCACCATGTGCGCACCTGGGGCCAACCCGACATGCCGCCGTTGTTCCTGCTGCATGGCTGGATGGATGTATCCGCGTCGTTCCAATTTGTCGTTGATGAACTCCAACGCGACTGGCATGTGATTGCACCCGACTGGCGCGGCTTCGGCCAGACCGCATGGCCTGTCGGCGGTTACTGGTTTCCGGATTATTATGCTGACCTCGACGCGCTGCTGGCGATCTACTCGCCCGACCAGCCGGCGCAACTGGCAGGCCACAGCATGGGCGGCGTCATCGCCTGCACTTACGCCGGCATCCGCCCCGAACGCGTGGCACAAGTAGTTTCGCTGGAAGGATTCGGCCTCGCCCGCACTACACCGGCTGATGCACTGGGCCGTTATCGCCGCTGGCTGGATGAACTCGCCACTGCACCACGTTTTCGCGTTTACGATTCCTACGCTGCGCTGGCCGCGCGGCTGCGCAGCGACAATCCGCGGCTTACCGATGAAAAAGCACAATTCATCGCCCGCGCCTGGGCGCATGAAACTGCAGCGGACCGTATTGAAATGCGCAGCGATCCCCGGCACAAGCGCACCAATCCGGTGCTGTTCCGGATGGAAGAACTCATCGCCTGCTGGCGTGAGATCACGGCACCGACCTTATGGGTATTTGCCCGCGATTCTGCAGGCACCGGTTATCTGAAGGACACACCGGAACAGCTGGCCGAGCGCAAGAATGCGTTCAGCAGCTATCGCGAAGCGTGGATCGAGGATGCCGGACACATGATGCACCACGACCAGCCCGCAGCAGTCGCGCAACTGATTGAAGAATTCCTGACCTGAAACCCGGCAGCAAGCAGCCCGGCGCGCGATCAGGCGCCGGACTCTGAAACATGCGGATTAATCGCTGAAGATGTTGGGATAGGCAAATCCCATGGTCAGGAAAAACACGCATGCTTTGCAGATATGCGCGAATTTCTGCGCACCACTCTTTTTGCTGTACGGGACTTTCTTTGATGCCTTCTTTGCTGCCGCCGCACTCCCCTGCGCAGCCTGCTCTTGGTTCGACATGTCTAAACTCCTGTGATCGTGGCGATACGTCAATAAAAACCGGATTAAAAATCGTTACCGGCCTTGCGTGTTACGCGGTTCCTGGCAGAGCGCCAGTCCCGGTACTTACCGGAACTGCGGGAGCAAGCCGCCCCGCCTGTGAATCCGCTTTGCGGACTATGTTCGGCCTTGCGTGAAGTTTGTGTGAAGCTTGCGCACCAGGCCGGTGCCTGTGACACTGCCAGCCTTGCCGGAAACCGCTTACTGCCGCACATGACCCACACCGTTAAAATCCCGCTGCTCGGCGTGCTCGGCGGTATGGGGCCGCTCGCTGCCGCTGATTTCCTCGCCAAACTGGTCGCCGAAACGCCGGCTGCACGCGATCAGGAGCACATTCCTTATGTCGCCTACGGCGTGCCGCAAATCCCGGAACGCCCAGCCGCCATCCTGCACAACGGGGAATCGCCGCTGCCGCACATGCTGCGCGGCATCGCCACCCTGAAACAGGCTGGCGCAACCACCATCGCCATCGCCTGCAATACCGCGCATTACTGGTATGACGATCTCGTGCATCAGGGCGGATTGCCGATTCTGCATATTGCCGATGCGGTATGCGACATGCTGGCAGAGCGCGGCATCACCGCGGGCAACATCGGTCTGCTCGGCACCGACGGCACGGTCCACGCCGGATTTTTCCAGCAGCGATTTGCCGCGCGCGGACTCGGTTGCCTGCTGAACACTCGCGAAGATCAGGACCAGTTGGTATTACCGGCCATTGCCTGCGTCAAACTCAATCAGTTGCAGCGCGCCCATGAGCTCGCGGTGCAGGGCGTCACCCGCCTGCGCGACGCCGGTGCCCGCGCCGTAGTACTCGCCTGCACTGAAACACCGGTGGCCATCGATTACGCGGACAGTCCGGTCAGCGATGACTGCATAGACGCCACGCGCGCACTGGCGCGCGCCTGCGTGGCGTGGCATCAGCACGCTGTGGCAGAAACGGGAAATTAGCCAGAGTTACGCGGTTTGCGCGCCGACTTGTCCCCAGTGCGCGCCTTTTTGCGCTCGGGCGGCTTTTTGTTGACGCTGACCTGGCTGCGCGGGCGGGTCAGCACTTCCGGTCGCAGGATTTCTTCGAGCTGTTGTTTTGTCATCAGTTTTTTCTTCAGTGCCAGGTCGAGCACACTGCTGCCGGATTCATGTGCCTCACGCGCCAGGGCCGTCGAATTTTCGTACCCGATGTACGGACTCAAGGCAGTGACCAGGCCGATCGAATTCTTGACATGGGCCTGCATCCATTCGCGATTAGCGGTGATGCCATTGACACAACGCAGGCATAAGGTGTCGCAGCCCTGACGCAGGTGTTTCAGGCTCTTGAACAGACTGTGCGCGATGATGGGCTCAAATGCATTCAATTGCAGTTGCCCCGCCTCGGCGGCAAAAGAAACCGTGATGTCGTTGCCGATGACCTCGAACGCGATCTGGTTCACCACTTCGGGTATCACCGGATTGACCTTGCCCGGCATGATCGACGATCCCGCCTGCATTGCCGGCAGGTTGATTTCATTGAGCCCCGCGCGCGGCCCCGACGACAGCAGGCGCAGGTCATTGCAGATTTTCGACAGCTTCACCGCCACGCGTTTCAACACGCCCGACAGTTGTACGAACGAGCCACAGTCCTGGGTGGCTTCGACCAGATTGGTGGCCGTGCGCACCGGCACCCCGCTGATTTCGCCCAGCCGGCGGCACGCAATTTCCGCGTAGTCCGGATGAGAATTGATGCCGGTGCCGATGGCAGTCGCACCGAGGTTGATTTCATGGATCAACTGACAGGCTTCGCGCAGGCGCTGCTCATCTTCTTCCAGCATCACCGCATACGTTGAAAACTCCTGCCCCAAGGTCATCGGCACCGCATCCTGCAATTGCGTGCGGCCCATCTTGAGTACGTCGGCAAATTCATTGGCCTTGCGCTCGAATGCAGCACGCAGTCGCGCCATGGCATCGACCAGACGCGCGATGTTGAAATGCGCAGCCAGTTTGATCGCGGTTGGGTACACGTCATTGGTGCTCTGACTCATGTTGACGTGCTCCAGCGGATGCAGATGCCGGTAGTCGCCTTTCCGGTGCCCCAGCAGCTCCAGCGCACGATTGGCAATGACTTCGTTGGCGTTCATGTTGGTGGACGTACCGGCGCCGCCCTGGATCACGTCGACCACGAATTCAGCATGCAGTTTGCCGGCGCGGATTTCCTCGCAGGCGCCGACGATGGCCTGCGTGCGTTTTTTGTCCAGCAACCCGAGTTCGTGATTGGTCAGCGCAGCCGCCTGTTTCACGCAGGCCAGCGCCGTCACCAGCGCCTGGTAAATGGAAATCGGCGTGCCGCTGATTGGGAAGTTTTCCAGCGCGCGCAGGGTGTGGATACCGTAATAGGCGTCGACGGGAATCTGCCGCTCACCGATCAGGTCATGTTCCAGGCGAGTCTTGACGGTCACGAATGTACCTCCTGGCCATTTGATTGGGAATCAGGTTGATGCATACTGGCACCATACACCCGCCCATCTCCAGCAACAGCGCACAGCACATTCGCTGCTGCTGCAGGTATCGGACAGCGCTCGGGGAGATTATATAAGTTTTTGATTTTTAATATATTTTTACATCTCCATGCGGCGCAGCAACTGGACAAGCGCAAATACTTCATTTAGATTGACTGTCACAAGCGTAGTCTCTTTGCTTTCCAGGTAAATTCCGAACGACCCGTTTGCTGGTTTCAACATTTGCGGTTTCAACATTTACTGGTTTCAACAACACTGGAGGGATGTCATGTTTCGTTTCCATAAAATTCTTGCCGCAGTTGTCGTTGCGGGCTTGTTCACGGCTCCGGCCTATTCTGCTGAATTGACCGGCACACTGAAAAAAATCAAGGACACCGGCGTCATCAAAGTCGGCCATCGCGACGCTTCCGTACCTTTCTCCTACCTCGACGACAAGCAGAAACCCATCGGCTACGGCGTCGATATCTGCATGAAAATCGTTGACAAGGTCAAAACCACGCTGAAAATGCCGAAGCTGAAAGTCGAATTCGTGCCGGTAACCTCGCAGACCCGCATCCCCATCCTGACCGGCGGCAACATCGATCTCGAATGCGGCTCAACCACCAACTCGCTGGAACGCCAGAAGCAGGTGGATTACGCGCCGACTTATTTCGTGACCGGCACCAAGATCATCGTCAAGAAAAGCTCGGGCATCAAAGGTTATGACGATCTGAAAGGCAAGACGGTCGTCTACACCCAGGGCACCACCAACGAGCGCGCGATGAAAGCCTACAACGACGAGAAAAAACTCGGCATCAACTTCATTCCCTCGAAAGACCATGCCGAATCATTCCTCGCCGTGCAGACCGACCGTGCCGTGGCATTCCCGATGGACGACATCCTGCTCTACAGCCTGAAGGCCGGCGCCAAGAACCCGAATGAGTTTGTCGTGCTCGGCGAATTCCTGTCGGATGACCCGTATGCCATCATGCTGCGCAAGGAAGACCCCGCGTTCAAGAAAGTCGTGGATGACACAGTGACCGGCCTCTACAAGAGCGGCGAGATCAACAAGATCTACAAAAAGTGGTTCGAGTCCAAGATCCCGCCCAAGGGCATCAACCTGGGTTTCCCGATGTCTGACGGCCTGAAAGAAGCCGTCAAGAATCCCAACAATACCGGAGTCGGTGACTGCGGCAAGATGAAGTGCTGATTTAGCGCAACGCACAATAAAACCGGAGAGCTCATGCTCTCCGGTTTTTTTTGCGCCGCAATTTCCCTGAAATTAGCGTTACACTGATCCCATGGATTTCAGTTTCCTATCCCAGCCCGCCTTCTCCGGCGGCGGCACGTATCTTGACTGGGTCATCTCCGGCATCAAGTGGACAATGCTGGTGTCGATCTGCGCCTGGGTCATCGCGTTCACAGTCGGATCCGTACTGGGCATACTGCGCACTACCAAAGTCATCTGGCTCAACGGCCCCGCCACCGTCTATGTAGAACTGTTCCGTAACGTGCCGCTGCTGGTGCACTTGTTCATCTGGTATTTCGTGATTCCCGAAATCGTGCCCCGCTGGCTGGGCCTGTGGATGAAACAGGGCATGCCCATGCCTGAATTCTGGAGCGCCGTGCTGGCACTCGGCTTCTATACCGCATCGCGGGTATCCGAGCAGGTGCGCTCCGGCATCCAGTCCATACCCGCCGGCCAGACTCAGGCTGCGCTGGCCACCGGACTCACCATGCCCCAAGTTTACCGCCATGTGCTGCTGCCCATGGGCTACCGCATCGTGGTGCCGCCGCTGACTTCCGAATTCCTGACCATATTCAAGAACTCCTCGGTGGCGCTGACCATCGGTGTGCTGGAACTCACGGCGCAGGCGCGCTCGATTTCCGAATACACCTTCCGCACCTTTGAAATCTTCACGCTGGCGACTGTCGTGTATGTGCTGATTACCCTGGCCGTCGTGGTGCTCATGCAATTTGTCGAGGCGCGGATCCGCGTACCCGGCTACATAGGCACCGGGAAATAACCATGTTCACCGACTTCGACTTCGACGTCATCCAGCGCGCCCTGCCTTATCTGTGGCAGGGCATGATGTTTACGCTGGGCCTGACGGCGCTGGCCATGGCCGGCGGCATCGTCCTCGGCACCCTGCTTGCACTGATGCGGCTCTCGAGCGTCAAAGCCATCAGCATCCCCGCCGGCGCCTATGTCAACCTGCTGCGTTCGACGCCGCTGATCCTGGTCATTTTCTGGTTTTATTTTCTGGTCCCCATCGCTATCAAATATGTCTCCGGCGACAGCTATGCTCAGGGCATAGGCCCGTTTCATTCAGCACTGATCGCCTTCACGCTGTTCGAGGCCGCCTACTACTGCGAGGTCATCCGCGCCGGCATCCAGAGCGTGCCCGCAGGTCAAGTCAGCGCCGCCAATGCGCTGGGGCTCAATTACTGGCAATCCACCATCCTGATCGTGTTGCCGCAGGCCTTCCGCAACATGGTACCCATCCTGCTGACCCAGGGCATCATCCTGTTCCAGGACACCTCACTGGTATATGTCGTCGGACTCACCGATTTCATGGGTGCTGCAAGCAAGGTGGCGCAGCGCGACGGGCGGCTGGTGGAAATGTACCTGTTCGCCGCGGTGGTTTATTTCATCCTGTGTTTTCTCGCCTCATATTTCGTCAAACGGCTGCAGCTGCGCATCACGCCGCCGCGCTAGGAAGGTAATCCCGACATGGCCATGATCGAACTCAAGAACATCAGCAAATGGTACGGCAGCTTCCAGGTGCTGAAGAACTGCACAACCCAGGTCGAAAAAGGCGAGGTCATCGTCGTCTGCGGTCCGTCGGGCTCGGGCAAGTCCACGCTGATCAAATGCGTGAACGGGCTGGAACCCATCCAGCAGGGTGAAGTCATCGTCAACGGTCAGTCGGTCGGTGCCAAAACCACCAACCTGCCGCAGCTGCGCGCAAAGATCGGCATGGTGTTCCAGAACTTCGAACTATTCCCGCACATGAACGTCACCGCCAACCTCAACCTCGCCCAGATCAAAGTGCTGGGCCGCAGCCAGGAAGAAGCCACTGAAAAAACCCGCGCCCTGCTGACACGGGTCGGCCTGATCGACCATGCGCAGAAATTCCCTGGGCAGCTCTCCGGCGGCCAGCAGCAACGCGTGGCGATCGCCCGCGGCCTCGCCATGGACCCGATCGCGATGCTGTTCGACGAACCGACCTCGGCGCTGGATCCCGAAATGATCAACGAAGTGCTGGACGTAATGGTGGAACTCGCGCAGGAAGGCATGACCATGATGGTCGTGACCCACGAGATGGGCTTCGCGCGCAAGGTCGCACACCGCGTGATTTTCATGGATGAGGGTGAAATCGTCGACGATGCCACCAAGGATGAGTTTTTCAGCACCACCCGCTCGGAACGCGTTCAGCAGTTTCTGTCCAAAATTCTGCACCACTAGACAACCGGTCTGGCCGGTAAGTCCCCGCACGGGTAGAATGCGCGCTTTCGCAACGAGAGCGCGCATCAGCGCAGGCCATCATGAGTGTCAGTAAATCCGCCAGCAAAACCGTCAGCAATAAACCCAAAGTCCAGTACGACTGCTCCAAATGTCCCGGCTACTGCTGCAGCTATCCACTGATCGAAGTCGGCAAACGTGACATCCAGCGCCTGGCCAAACACTTCGACATCACCTACCAGCAGGCTGAAACCCGCTACACGCTCTACGACAAATCGGAAAAAACGCGCTCACTGCGCAAGCAGAAAGATGAGCACTTCGGCCAGATCTGCAAACTGTTCGACACCAAATTGCGCCGGTGCACAGTGTATGAAGCACGCCCCGGCGTCTGCCGCGAATATCCCGACGGCAAACGTTGCGGTTATTACGATTTCCTGAAGTTTGAACGCGAACATCAGGATGATCCGACGTTTGTAGCGACCACATAAATAACAATATAATCAACAGGTTACGTTATTACTCATTGCCGAAGCTGTAGTCCCGGCCGCAAAAAACCCCGCGCCGTGGCGCGGGGTTTTTTGTGAACTGCGCAGCGATCAGCAACCGACCTTGCAAACGCCGCCGCCATCAAATTCCATCAGTTTGCCGCTGAGCGGAATAAGCACCGGCACCTTGACCGCTTTCATGAACGTTTCTGTTTTGGTACCCGGCAGCACCTTGCCGCCCTTGGTTGCCGTCTCATTGGCGTGTGATGCTATCACCGACACCGGCTTGACCAGGTCGTTGATGACATAGGCTGCTTCATTCGGCCCCGTGGAAAAGCCATCGCCGATATTCATCACGACCAGTGTCGCCTTGTAGTAGCCGTTCACCACCTTGTCCTGCGCTGCCGTGATGCCGGTGTCGCCGGAAAGATAGGCCACGAGACCGTTGCTGAACTTCAGCACATAACCCGTCGCCTCACCGACATAACCCGCGATGCCCGCCTCGTCCATGTGTTTGCCCAGATCGCCGCCGATATAGGCAGGATCAAGGCCGTTGCTGTGGAGGGCCGGCACCGTCGCAATCGTCACGCCACCGACTTTTACGCTACCGCCAAAACGCGCAAGGATCGAGTTCTTCGGATCACCGCCGTTGGCTTTCAGCTTGCCGGCGAAAAACGACGGCATTTCACTGCCGGTCACAATCTTGGATTTTTTGGCCAGTGCGATATTTACCGTGTTTGAATTCGGTACCGCCGACACCGAAGTGTCGGGCTTGTCGCAGGTGCCCGAGTTGGGCGCCTTGTTGTGGGCATTGCCCAGATGGTCGCCATGCATATGGCTGACCAGAATGATGTCAATCTTGCCCAGCCGGGGATCGTCCGCCCCGCCACCGTGCGACCGGCGTCGTAGAGGATGCGCGTGCCGTTCGGGTCCTCAAAAATCAACGCCCGGTCCTGTCGGCAGAATTCACCCTCGTGACCGCCGAGCGGGGTCACTTTCACGTTTGCCGCCTGCGCACCCAGCGCCACCAATCCCGCCAGCATTGCCACCACCGTCTTGAACGTCGTATTCATGCATCCCTCCATGGTTAAAAAACCTGCAGACTTGCCGATTCCGTTCAGTGACTCACACCGGAATCACGCACAGCCGCGCGTGATCAGCGCCCGCAAGAATACCTCGCATCGCGCGACCTGTTCCAGCGTTACAAATTCATCGGGTTTATGCGCCTGGCGGATGGAACCCGGCCCGCACACCACCGTCGGCACGCCTGCCACCTGAAACTGCGACGCCTCGGTGCCGAACGACACCTTGGCAATGTTGCCGCTGCCCGAAAGCTCCTGCGCCAGGCCAACAACCTCAGTTTCCGCACCGGTGTCTAACGCCGGAATTTCCGACATTTTGACAATGCTGAACCCGCTCTGCGGATCAACGTCGTGCATTTCCGGCTCGATTGCCTTGCGCACATGCGCCTCGAATTCACGCAGCAGCGCATCAGGATCGTCGCCCGGCAGGTTGCGGAATTCAAAATCGAACACGCAGTCCTGGGGTACGATGTTCAGCGCCGTGCCGCCGTTGATCACTCCCGTATGCACCGTCGTATAAGCCACATCAAAGCCACGGTCGTACGGCCCCTGATCGCGATGCCGGCGCGCCATCTGCTTGAGATAGGTTATCGCTTCCGCTGCCGCCTCCACCGCGTTGACACCATACGGCGCATACGCAGAATGCGAAGCGAGGCCGCGCACCGTGCAGCGGTAACTCTGCTTGCCCTTGTGCGCAATCACCGGCCGCATTTCTGTTGGCTCGCCAACGATGCACGAACGCGGCCGGATGCCGGCCTGCGCCATGTCCGTCAGCAGATCGCGCACGCCGAGGCAACCGACTTCTTCGTCATAGGAAAACGCCAGATGCACCGGCGCCTTCAGCCCACGCTGCACCAGTTCCGGCACCACGGCCAGCGCGCAGGCGATAAAACTTTTCATATCGGAGGTGCCGCGGCCATACAACTTTCCATCGCGCTCCTCCACCACAAACGGATCGCTGGCCCAGTCCTGCCCATCAATCGGCACCACATCGGTATGACCCGACAGCGCAATGCCGGGCACGCCGCGCGGCCCCAGCGTTGCAAACAGATTGGCCTTGCGTTTGTCGTGATCAAACGTCAGCCGCACATCGGCATCCAGCGGCCGCAGCAGCTCGCGCACATAATCGATCAGATCCAGATTGGAATCCCGGCTGACCGTGGGAAACGCGATCAGTTCGCGGATCAGTTTGAGGGTCCCGGCGCCGGGCGCGACATTCGGCATCATCAATACATCCGTCGTTAAATGGGCAGCATAGGCAGGCAGGTCTACACTGTCAACGCGCATCATTACGTGGCGGATTGATGCGGTATGCTAGCGTTTTCCGGGATCCGAAATGTCCATACTGAAATTCCAACGCATATTGCGCCGCGGTGCGGTATTGCTCTGCATTACACCTTTTTTTCAAGCGGCAATCACCAGCGCCGCCGAACTGCGCATAGGCCTCTCCGGCGAAGTCACTTCACTCGATCCGCACTATCTCGCCGCCCAGCCCAACCTGACCGTGGCTCGACATGTCTTCGAATCGCTAACCGATGTTGATCCGCAAACACGGCTGATACCGGGACTGGCCGAGAGCTGGCGCGTGCTCGACGCCAAAACCTGGGAGTTCACGCTGCGCCGCGGCGTCATATTCCACGACGGCACACCACTCACCGCCGAAGACGTCGCATTCTCGCTGCAGCGCCCGCTGTCGATCAAAGGCAGTCCCGGCGGTTTTGCGTCCTATGTGCGCGCCATCGCCACCACCACGGTGGTTGACAAGCGCACGCTGCGCATCAAGACCAAATATCCCTACGGTGCATTGCCCGAAGAACTGAACTCCATACTGATCGTCTCCAAAAGAGCAGCGCTGAAAGCCGGCCCTGAAGATTTTGATTCCGGTCGCGCGATGATCGGCACCGGGCCTTACAAATTCGTTAATTACCGGCGCGGCGACCGACTGGTACTCGAACGCCACGACGGCTGGTGGGGTCCGCGCCCGGCGTGGGAGCGGGTCACGCTGCGGGTGGTGACCTCCGATCCGTCGCGCACCGCGGCGCTGCTCGCCGGAGACCTCGACGCCATCGAACACGTACCTTCCGCCGACATCAAGAACCTGAAGCAGAACAAAAAACTGCGCGTCATGCAGACCACCTCCTGGCGCACCATCCTGCTGCATCTCGATCAATACCGCGCGCAGCCACCGGGGATCACCGACCACACCGGCAAACCCCTCCCCCACAACCCCTTCCTGGACCTGCGCGTGCGCAAGGCTCTGTCCAAAGCCATCCATCGTGAAGCCATCGCGGCGCGCGTGATGGAAGGCTTGGCCGTACCCGCCGCCAACATCGTGTCGCCGGGCGTGTTCGGCCACAACACCGAACTCAAACCCGAGGCCTATGACCCCGAAGGTGCAAAACGTCTGCTCGCCGAAGCCGGTTACCCCAAGGGCTTTCGCGTCACGCTAGCCGGCCCCAACAACCGCTACATCAACGATGAACAGGTGTTGCAAACCGTAGCGCAACTGCTGACCCGCGTCGGCATCGTCACCCGCGTTGAAGCTGCACCGATGTCGGCCTTTATCGGCCGCGCCCGCAACGGCGATACCGCCTTCTCGCTGCTCGGCTGGGGCAGCTTCGCCGCAGACCTCGCACTGCGTTCACTGGTCGCCACCCCCACTGCCGAAAAAGGCTGGGGCACCTGGAACTGGGGCCATTATTCAAACCTGAAAGTTGATGCGTTGATGGAGCAGGCCTTTGCCAGCGTGGACCGCCCCAAACGCGAAGCGCTGGCGCGCGAGGCCAACACGCTGGCCATGAATGACCTGGCCATTATTCCGCTGCACCACCAGGTGGTGAGCTGGGCAATGCGCGCCAACCTCGACTACACGCCACGCACTGACGAGTTCACATTTGCCCATCACTTCACGCCACATTGATCGCCTGACAGGAGTCGCAGCGCAATGCTGACGTTCGTGCTGCGCCGCCTGGGCCAGAGCGCACTGGCGCTGTTCGTGATGTCGGTGCTGGTGTTTGCCGGCGTCTATGCCATCGGCAACCCGGTGGACATCCTGATCAGCCCGCAGGCCGACCAGGCGGAAATCGCGCAAACCATCGCGCGCCTTGGTCTTGACCGTCCGCTGTGGGAACAATATTGGCTGTTCCTCAAATCCGCACTGACTGGTGACCTCGGCGTGTCCTACGCCGCCAGCGTGCCCGCCATCACCCTGATCCTCGAACGCATGCCGGCAACGCTGGAACTGGCACTGACGGCCACCGTCATCGCCATCGTGCTCGGCATTCCGCTGGGCCTGCTGGCAGGACTCAAACCGGAATCCTGGGCCGGGCGCAGCATCATGGCCGGCTCCATCCTCGGTTTTTCATTGCCGACATTCTGGGTTGGGCTGATGCTGATCATGGTGTTCTCGGTGCAACTGGGCTGGCTGCCGGCCACGGGCCGCGGCACCACGGTGGAGGTGTACGGCATCCCGCTGAGTTTCCTCACGGCGGACGGCATCCGCCACCTGATCCTGCCAGCCACCAACCTTGCCTTGTTCCAGCTCTCACTGCTGATCCGGCTCACCCGCGCCGGCACCCGTGAAGCCCTGCAACAGGACTATGTGCGCTACGCCCGCGCCAAGGGTGTCACGGAACACAATGTGGTGCGCGTACACGTGCTGCGCAACATCCTGATCCCGGTAGTCACCGTCGCCGGACTGGAGCTGGGTTCGCTGATCGCCTTCGCCATCGTCACCGAAACCATCTTTGCGTGGCCGGGCATGGGCAAGCTGTTGATCGATTCCATCAACGTACTCGACCGTCCGGTGATCGTCGCCTACCTGCTGGTCATCGTATGCCTGTTCATCGTCATCAACCTGCTGGTCGACCTGCTCTACACCGCACTAGATCCGCGGGTGCGGCTGCAGGGCACGCGATGAAATCGGCTGTGGCACTCTCTCCGGCCCGGGAATTCACCCGCGGTTATGCCCGCGACCGCATTGCCGTCGTCGCCTTATGGGTACTGTGCGCACTGCTGCTCGCAGCCATCGCCGCGCCGCTGATCACCCCGCAGAACCCGTACGACCTGGCGCAACTCGACATCCTCGACAGCAAACTCGCTCCCGGCGCAGCCAGTACCGCCGGCTACACCTACTGGCTGGGCAGCGACGACCAGGGCCGCGACATGTTCTCCGCCATACTCTACGGCCTCCGCATCAGCCTCGGCGTCGGCGTGTTGTCCACAGTCGCCGCACTGGCTATTGGCCTCGTCATCGGCCTCATCGCCGCGCGCGGCGGCGGCTGGGTGGATGCTCTGATCATGCGCGTGGTCGACCTGCAACTGTCCTTCCCGTCCATCCTGGTCGCACTGATCCTGCTCGCGCTGGCCGGCCAGGGCGTGGACAAGATCATCATTGCGCTGATCGTCGTGCAATGGGCCTATTACGCGCGCACCGTGCGCGGCGCGGCACTGGTCGAATTGCGCAAGGAATATGTCGATGCCGCAGTCTGCGCCGGTTACAGCAGCGTCCGCGTGTTATTCCGCCACGTGCTGCCCAATGTGCTGCCGCCGCTGATCGTCGTCGCCACCGTGCAGGTGGCCCACGCCATCGCACTCGAAGCCACGCTGTCCTTCCTCGGCCTCGGCATGCCTATCACCTCGCCGTCGCTGGGCTTGCTGATCGCCAACGGCTACGTCCACCTGCTGTCAGGCAAATACTGGATCAGTTTTTTCCCCGGCATCGCGCTGCTGCTGACTATCGTCGCAATTAATCTGGTCGGGGATCAGCTTCGGGATGTGCTAAATCCGCGGTTGAAATAAGAAATCTGCCAGACTGCCCATGCCCCGATCAGCCTTTGATGGCACTGATGCTTCATCAGTTCGGGTTCGAGTCCTGGCTAGTTCCTCGAGCTAGGCAAATCTGAGCACTGGCGTGAGGTTAATTATTTGGCCTAAGTGACCACTTCCGACCCAAAGCGGACTTGGACAACCACCTCGCCGAATCCGTCAATTAAATGTACGGTATCGCACATACGGGAAAATAAGAGCGCGGGCAGACTAATAGCGTCCTGTCTTATCCTGAGGAAGAAAACTCGCCATGTCCGCGCAACTCCCGTCAGAAAATCCAGAAGATCTTCTGATATGGCCCGATGGTTTTGGGTGTTTTCGAGAAGAATTTAGCGAGTCTTTCGAACGTGGCCATGACTATGGCGTCATTAAGCACAATGACGAAGCATTGCTGTACCACACAGCGTCATGCCTACGGGGGAGTGGCGGTTTTTGACTCTTTCTCCACGGCTCCGTCGGTTCCTGCCCGCGTCCTTGCGACTGCGGCTGCTACTGTTGGTGACACTGGCTTCGCTGCCGGCCGCAGCGGTGATCTACTTTCAAGCAGAAACCATACGTAATGAGGCGGTTGACGACGCTAAAGCGGAAGTGCTGATCGTTGCGCGCTTCATTCAAGCTGCCAACAACGAGATCAGTGCTTCAGCGAATCAAGTACTTCAAATTCTTGCAACGCTGCCAGTCATCCAGAACACTCCAAATCTGTCATGCGCCCGGGCATTGAATCGAGTGTTGGAAGCGGGTAACACATTCAGCAACTTTGGGATCGTTGCCTTAAACGGCAATATTATTTGCAGTGCGATCAAGCTCCCAGGCGGAGTGAATATCAGCGACCGCGGCTACTTCAGAAAGGCGCTGGGAGCGACGCAAGCGGTCAAAGGTGATTACCAGGTCAATCGCGTGACCAAGATTCCATCGATTAACTACGCAATGTCCGTTCGAGATGAACACGGACAAGTCAAGAATGTAGTCTTTGCCACCCTCGCCGTTTCAAAATTACTCGACGCGTTGCCGACAGCGAGCTTCTCCTCAAGCATGCGGGTCACAATCGTTTCACCCGATTTAACCGTCCTTTCGCGAACCGGAAAGGACGGTTGGCAAGGTAAATCCCTGTACGGCTCTTCCTATCAAAATCTACTGTCCAATGGGAAACCAGAAGGCATATCGATAGAACGCGGATTGGAAGGCCAATTGCGGGTTATTGGCTATACCACCGTCAGGACCAGTCTGGGAGTACTACGCGGTTACACCGTCGTCAGTGTGCCGATGTCGACGATCGAGGCGCCCGCGCGGCGGGCGTTATGGTACGGGTTCACACTACTTCTGATGGCCATGCTTACAGGCACACTGGTGATCTTGGTCGGCAGTCGTTTTTTTATTCTGAATCGAGTCGACAGCCTCGTCGAGGCTACAAATAAGCTAATTTCGGGGGACCGGAAATATCGAATTCGTTATCACGAAGACCAGAACGAATTAAGCCTGCTCGAACGCTCCTTCAACACCATGGCCACCAACATCGATGCTCAATTCACGCAGCTCACCAGACTGAACCGTGTGTATTTCGTATTAACCGAGATCAACAGCGCACTGCTGCGCATCCACAATGCTGAGGAGTTGGCTACAGAGGCCGCACGCATCGCGGTGGAGATTGGTGGTTATCACACCGCGCGCATCTTTCTGATCGATCCAAACTCACCGCAACTCATGTTGGCTTCGTTAAAGGGCAGCTTAGAGGCGGCCCAGTTCAATCCTAAGATTAATGTCAACGATCCCGTAGAGCCCCCGGACGGCCCCAATCACAGGGCCATTAAGACGGGCAAGCCTGTCATCTTGCAGGACTTAGAGAGGGGTCCGGATTACCACAATAAGCAGGCGATACTCGCGCTGGGTGTGCGCTCCATCGCGGCGTTGCCACTGCTCTCCGATGGCAAGGTTACTGGCTCCATCGTGCTGTGGAGCCAGGAGGTCAATGGCTTCCCCCAGGACGAAGAAAAGCTGCTGCTGCGACTGGCCGGCGACACCAGCCTCGGGCTTGAGCACATTGAAAAAGAAAAAACCATACTTCGGCTGAACCGGGTTTATGCGATGTTGAGCGAAATCAATCGCACCAACACCGGCTCTCATACATTCGAGGCGATGGCTGAGGAGTCCTGCCGCATTGCGGTGGAAACCGGCGGTTATCTGATGGCGCTTATCCTATTGCATGACGAGTGTACCGGGGAAACCCGGTTGGCGGGCCACGCCGGTGTGGCACGGGAATTTTTCGAGTCTGAAATGACCGATTACTTCAAGGCCGTGCATAGACTTGATACACCCATATACAAGGCCGTTTTACAGGACACGGTTGCCATCGAGGAGAATCTGGGAAATATTGTCAGCCCATCGCGCTGGGCGCGAATTATTACTTTTGGCGTAAAGGCGGTTGCGGCATTTCCACTGCGGCTTGGGGAAGAAATTAAGGCAGGCTTGCTGTTGTGGACTGCAGAAAAAAATGTGTTCAATGGTACGGAGGTCGCGCTCCTGCAACAGCTCGCTTTTGATACCGCCCTGCATTTGAAAAACATCCGTCAAAGCGAAAGAGTCCACCAACTCACTAATTATGATTCCCTCACCGGACTGCCCAGCCGCACACTGTTTGAAGACCGGATCATGCAGACACTCGCACGCGCACCGCACCACAATCGTGTTGCGGGGGTCCTGATACTGCGCGTTGATCAACTGACGAAAGTCACAGTGTCGATGGGGCAAGCCGGGGCTGAAGCGGCGCTCAAGCACGTGGCGCAATATTTGAACACGATGGTGCGACCCGGGGATACCGTAGGCAAACTGGGTGACAATGAATTCGGTGTGCTGCTTGCCGACATGGGCAATGCGAATGACCTGATCATCATCTGCGATCGCATCCTCTCCGAATATCCCAAATCCATGTCCTGGGCGGAAGAGGATGTCCCGGTGAATCTACGCATGGGGATTGCAACCTTCCCCCAGGATGGCAACGAGTCTGCCATCTTGATTCGCAATGCCCGCTTGGCTTTGCGATCCGTGGAAAGCAAGGCAAGCATTGCGTCCGCTTATTACTCGCGCGAATTGGACGCAAAATCGCACAAACACCATGCAATGGAACAGCAGCTTGCGCACGCCGCTGAACGCGGGGAACTCTCGCTGGCGTATCAGCCCAAGGTCCATATACAAGACCGAAGGATTCTCGGCGCCGAGGCACTGTTGCGGTGGCACAACCCGACACTGGGGCAGATCTCGCCAGCAGAGTTCATCCCGATCGCAGAGAGTAGCGGGCTCATTGTGTCCATCGGAGATTGGGTGTTGGCCACCGCAATGGCCCGGCGCAAAGCGTGGCAGGCCCTGCTGCCCGGGGACTTCTGCCTGTGGGTCAATATCTCCGTGCAACAATTGCGTCAACCGGATTTCGTGGAAAAAGCAGGCCAGCTTCTCAATCGATACGGATTGGATCTACAGCAAGCCGGTTTTGGCATGGAAATCACCGAGTCAGAATTGATGAGTGACATGGAGCAGATGATCGTCGTGCTCAAACAATTAAAGGGCATGGGTTTCCGCCTGTCGATTGATGATTTCGGGACAGGATATTCTTCTCTGAGCTACCTGCGGCAACTGCCAGTCGATATCCTCAAGGTCGACATCAGCTTCGTGCGCGAAATCGCAAATGATCCCGATGCGAAGTCGCTGGCCAGCGGTATCGTCGCCCTGGCCCACAGCCTGCATCTCGGTGTCGTGGCCGAGGGGGTGGAAACCGAGCAGCAGCATGAGATTCTGGAGGCGATCGGGTGCGATTACGCACAAGGCTACCTCTTCAGCCGGCCTGTGCCACCTGAAGACTTCGAACAGCTGATTAAGTCTGCCTGACGGGGCGTCAATGAAAATAATAAAAGTTCTTGTCGTGGAGGATCATCTGCCGCTGCAGCACATCCTAGGGATGTGGCTGGAGTCACTACCGAATGTGAGTCAGGTCATATGCTCAGACTCGATCACAAAAGCGTTATCAGACTTTGATGCGCATCTGCCGGACCTGGTGATGGTAGCGTCCCATCTGGAACAAAATCGTCAATTCCAGCTGACAGACCATATCCGATCGCAATCGAACACCACCAGTATCGTAATGTTGACTATGAGCGTCGAAGATATTTTGATCTATCAGAAAGATAAGTACGACAGCTGTATATGCAAATTCGACGTGTATTCGAAATTGCCCCAATTTCTCGCGGACCGCTTCGGTCCTGCTCCTGCGATCTGAAATAGAAGCATACTGAGGTTTTAAGCACGTCCGCTTCTGGCCGATAACGGACGTTGAAAATCGGTTTCCCGACTTAGGCTCGAACCTCAAGATTTGAACTCCGACGCCCAGTTGGTGCTGGATCAAGGATTGCCGAGATAAGCGCGCTTGCCGATGTCCACACCGTTATGGCGCAGGATGTTATAGGCGGTGGTGACATGGAAATAAAAGTTCGGCAGCGCGTGGCCGAGCAGAAATTGCATGCCCTTGTAGGTGGTGCTCTTCTCACCGCGGGTAAGCGTGATGTCCTTGTCTTCAGTGCCGTCAATCTGTGCGGGTTTGATGGACTGGACAAAGGCAATGGTCGTGGCAATCCGCGCCTTCAGTTCGTCCAGCGTTTTTTCGGTGTCCTCGTTCTTGGGTATCTCCACGCCGGCCAGCCGCGCCACTGCGCCCTTGGCCGTGTCGCAGGCAATCTGCACCTGGCGCGCCATGGGAAACATGTTGGGAAACAGCCGGTAGGTGGTCAACGTCGATTGATCGATTTTCGTCGCATCGACATGCGCCTGCGTCTTGTCGAGTATCGCGGACAGGTTGGTCAGAATATTGACGAAGCGCGGCACACTGACTTGATACATGGAGATGCTCATTGCGGGTTCCTTAACAGGTAGAGAAATTGAATGACGGGGTTACCCGCTAATTCAGCGGTGGATTTGATTGACATGAGTATGATCGCATTTGCATTTTCATGCGCGTGTGTCGACCGCGCCACGATCGCCAGTCTGCGCCACGTTGCACCAGGGCCCTGCAGCAGAGGGCAAATATCAAATTCTTGTTTTAATGATACTTTTACAACAACAATCACAACGACTTACATGGACGCTTTGACACTTTGACGATAACGGTGATTCCAGAACCGAACACCCTGTCGTGGTGATCAACCTCGTCAGCAACCAGTTGCGGGACGTACTGAATCCGCAGTTGAAATAAGGAGTCCGGACGCGAGTTTTCACAAAATTCTCACAACAAGCTCACAACAAGCTCACGGGTAGCGCCTGACAATGGCCGGAATAAATGCCAACCCTGCCCCTGCCAGTGTCTGCAAACACCCATCGCCTGTATCTGGGCCACCTGACTGCCCACAGCACCCGTACCAGCTTAACTGACGTCGCGCCCCGCCACCGCAATCCGCTGACGCTGGCCCTGCTGGCCAGCCTGTGGATCGCCGGTTTCGCCAACTGGCCGCTGTGGCATGCCCTGCTCGCCTTACCGGAGACGAGTACTCCGCACGGCATGGTCTTTGTGCTGGCGTTTTTCGGCATCGTGGCCGCACTGACATTCCTGCTGCTGGCGCCATTTGCCTGGCGCTGGAGCATCAAACCGGCAATCACACTGTTCCTGCTGGCTGCCGCAGCCGGCGCCTATTTCATGGGGGCTTACGGCGTCGTGATCGACTCCACGATGATGTTGAACGTGCTGCATACCGATCCCCGCGAAGTGCACGACCTGATCAGTTTCCCTATGCTGAGCAATCTGCTGGTGCTGGCAGGTTTGCCGTTGTACTGGTTGTGGCGAACTCCGGCAGCACCGTCTGCGGGCTGGCGGCAGGCCGGCGTTAATGCGCTGGGCATGGCCGGCGCATTCATTGCGATGGCGGTGCTGGTGTTTGCCGCTTACGCGGATCTGGCTGCCACCATGCGCAACCACCGCACCCTGCGTTTCCTGATCAATCCGGTCAATTCGTTTTACGCGCTGGGCACGCTGGCGCACGAAGCCGGGGCCCGACGCAAGGGACCGTTGCTGCCCATAGGGCTGGACGCGCAGATTCCTGTGCGCGCTGCCGGAACCAAACCGCCGCTGCTGCTGCTGGTCGTCGGCGAAACAGCACGCGCACAGAATTTTTCGCTCAACGGTTATGCGCGACCGACCAATCCCGAATTGCAGAAACTTGGCGTCACCAGCTTCCGCAATGTCAGCTCCTGCGGCACCAGCACGGCGGCATCACTGCCCTGCATGTTCTCCCATCTGGGTCGCGACGGTTTTAATGCCCGCGCTGCCGACCACGAAGACCTGGTCGATCTGCTGCACCGCGCGGGACTCGCCGTGCTCTGGCTGGACAACCAGTCGGGATGCAAATCGCTGTGTGACCGCATACCACATGCACAGGCCGGCATCGCACCCGACGGCAAAACACTGCCGTCAGCACTGTGCAGCAAGGAGGAATGCCTAGACGGTGCACTGCTGCACGACCTCGATGCGCGGCTGGCTGCACTGCCGGCGGAACGCCGGGCCAAAGGTGTAGTACTGGTCATGCACCAGATGGGCAGCCACGGGCCGGCCTATGCGCAGCGCTCGCCCCCCGACCGCAAACCGTTTCTGCCGGAATGCACCACCAACGTGCTGCAGCAATGCGACCGCCAGCAGCTGGTGAATGCCTATGACAACTCCATCGCCTATACCGACCATGTGCTGGCCGGCGGTATTGCCTGGCTGCAAAAACAAACTGCCGCCTTTGAGCCGTCATTCGTTTACATGTCAGACCACGGCGAATCGCTGGGCGAAAACAATCTGTACCTGCACGGCCTGCCTTATGCTCTGGCGCCGAAGGAACAGACCCAGGTGCCGTTTATCGTCTGGATGCCGCCTAAAGCCGGAGAACGACAGAATGCCCAGCTGGCGTGCCTGGATTCCAAGCGCGATCAGGTGTTATCACACGACCATCTGTTCCATACGGTGTTGGGCCTGCTGGATGTCAGCGCCAGCGAATATCGCCCTCAGCTGGATGTCACCGCATCCTGCCGGACCGCCGTTGCACGCCGTCCGGCTGACACCAACAGCGCTAAGGTCGCGCGCCGCTGACATCTTCCGGCGATGCGATGGGTTGCTCCCCTGCCGCGCATGACAGGCCGGGAAAATATCTGCGTGTTTCCCCGGCCAGTTCACGTACTGCAGAGAACTGTACTTACTGCTGCTTGATGCCGATCTGCGCCGCCACTTTGCGATAACGCTCAAGGTCGGCGCGTATGCGCTTGGTAAACGGCACGCTGCCCATGGTGGTGGTTTCCGCGCCGCCGACCTGGGCGTAACGCTGCTTGATGTCAGGCTGCGACAGCACATCGGCGGCCGCCTTGTAGAGCTGGTCGAGCACTGCCTTGGGCGTGCCCTTGGGTGCAAACAGGCCGACCCAGATCGAAGCATCCACACCGGGGACACCCGCTTCCTGTGCCGACATGTAATCAGGCACCTGCGGTGAGCGTTTGGCCGTGGTCACGCCCAGTACCTTGACGCGTTTGGCCTGCAGATGCGGTATCACACCGGGCAGCCCGGCCACGGTAAACACCACTTCGTTCGACGCCACCGCCGACACTGCCGGTGCACCGCCTTTGTATGGCACGTGCAGGGCCTTCGCGCCTGCTGCGGCAATCAACCACTCGGTCGCCATATGGTTTACCGAACCCGAACCCGGCGAACCGAATGCAAGCTGGCCCGGCTTGGCCTTGGCGCCGGCGATCAGGTCTTTCAGGGTGTTGAAGGGCGAGCTCGCGTTGACCACCACCAGCATCGGGGCATCGCTGACCATGATGATCGGCACAAAATCGCGATCGAAGTCATAAGGCTTGGTCTTGAACAGCAACGGCGTCACGGCAAATTCGCCGGTATGCGCCGACAGCAACGTATAGCCATCGGCCGAGGCCCGCGCCGCAGTACCGGTGGCGATGAAGCCGTTGGCACCAGGTCGATTGTCGACCACAAACTGCCAGCCGAGTTTTTCCGAAATCCTGTTGGTAAGTATGCGCGTCGAGGTATCAACCACACCGCCCGGTGAAAATGGCACCAACACGCGTATGGGTTTGGTCGGATAACTGTCGGCGGCGTGCGCCGATGCGACTAGCAGGCTCGCCAGCAGGATTGCGGTGAGGGGTGATTTCATTTATTTTCCTTTATAATCAATTTTTTACAATAACTTCTGCGGTGGCGATACGCACCACAATATTCAGCGCGGCGCAGTAGCTTCCACCCACGCCGCGATTTCATCCAGCATGCCGGGCATGACGCGGTTAAACGCCTGCACTGCCCCCGGCGCATCGTAGGTCGCCACGGGTGCGGTCCGGGTGAACGTGCGGCGCACCAGAAAATCCCGGTGTGCCGGGACTGTCAGCTCCGCGGCAATCGTCACGTTGACACTGCCCGGTGCGCTTGTTGCATCGTGATAGAACTCGCTCAGATGTGTGCGCAACACCGCGTCACTGCGCAGGCCGCTGGCAACCGTCGCCACGCTGCGGTATAAACCTGCGCGATCCAGGTGTGCAACCAGCAGTTCGGTCAGCCGCGGCCCCGGCCGTTCGGTCCAGGCATGCAGTTGATAATAGGCGCGAGTACCCGGCGTACGGCTGTACACAATGTCCTGCGCTTCATAAAAACCCGACACCGTGGTCGGCGCGATCAGCAACGTGGCAGCCCGGGGCGTTGTTGCCGCCGTGGCCGGTGCAGCCGGCGCCTCGAGCACAAAATAACGTTGCGGCGTCTGCGGTCCGATGGAGCCGCAGCCGGCCAATACAAAACTCAAAACAGCCACGACCATGAGCGGGACAGCGCTTTTTATCCGGCTTCTTGTTTGGTTATTCATTTGTTTTCCTCACCGGGGCCCATGGCACCCGCAGCTGGACCGAACAGGATGCGACCCGGATCATTGAATCGGCGCGCAGTCGTACTCAACGCATTCGCGGTGGTCCGCAATTCCTGTGCGGTGACCTGCAGTTCGACATTGCCGTCGGCCAGCAGTGCGTCCATGCGACCCGATAATCGCGTCACGTCGGCGCTCATCTGGCGTACCGCCGCCGATACCTCTTTCGCCGCAGCGGTTGATTCCTCACCCAGCGCATCGTAACGGGCGATCAGCTTGCCCGCGTCCTTGGTTATTGTCGCGCTCAGGCCCCGCACTTCGTCGGCAGCACCACCCAGCGAAGCCAGCGTCCGGTCGAGGCCGGCCATGGTACGGTCCATGTTTCCGGTGATGCGCCGCAGGTTGGCCACTATCTCGCCAAAGGCGACCCGGTTCTCATCGGTGAGCAGCAGGTTGATGCGGCGCATGGTTTCATCCGCGCGCTGCACGACCAGCGTCATGGAATCCGATAACTTTGAAAATTCGGAGTCGCCCTCGGGAATCAGCGGAAAGACTTCGTCTGTTTGCACTTCCGTCAATGGCGGGCTGGTCTCTTCGCTATTGACCAGCCGGATGGTGGCAATCCCCGTCAGCAGATGCCGATCCACGGAGGCAGAGGTGCTCTGGCGCACCGGCGCATCTTCTTTCACGCGGATGACCACCTCCACCGTCCCGGGACGCCGCAACGAGATGCGAAACGACGACACCGACCCGACCTTGATGCCCTGCATCTTGACGTCACTGCGTATCTGCAAGCCCTCCAGCGACTGGTTGGCAAAGTAGATTTTGAACGGCACATCCTCGCGCTCCCCACCGGAACCCTTGAGCCACACGGCAGCCACGACGATCAGAGCCAGCAGCACCAGCACCACCGTGCCCACCAGCGTATATTTCGCTTCCGATTCCATCAGCCCTCCTTCGACGCAACCGGCGCCCGCGCCGAAAAATAGTCCCTGATCCAGGGCACATCGAGTTTCATTACCGCTTCCACCTTGTCATTTGCAATTACCTTGCCGTCGGCCAGCACGATGACCCGATCAATGATCGAGTGCAGCGTATCAAGATCATGCGTCACGATGAATACTGTCAGGCCCAGGCCATCGCTTAATACGCGCACCAGATGGTCGAATGCGCGCGCGCTGATGGGATCCAGGCCCGACGTCGGCTCGTCTAGAAACAGGACTTCGGGCTCCAGCGCCAGCGCCCGTGCCAGCGCCACCCGTTTGCGCATGCCGCCCGACAGCTCCGACGGCATCTTGGTCCCGACATCCGGCGGCAATCCCACCAGCGCGAGCTTGAAGCCTACCAGAGGCGGGATCAGTTCCGCTGGTAAATCAGTATGCTCAAGAAACGGCACCGCAACGTTTTCGGCCACAGTCAGCGACGAAAACAATGCTCCATCCTGAAACAGCATGCCGAAACGACGCCGCAACGCGTTCAGCTCATCCGGGCTGCTACGCCAGACATCGGTATCCAGCAGCCGCACACTGCCCGCCGACGGCCGCAACAAACCGATAATCTCCTTCACCAGCACCGATTTGCCGCTGCCGCTGCCGCCGATCAGGGCAACGACATCCCCGCGATTGACGCTGAAGCTGACCCCGTCGTGAATCACCGCCGATCCGAATCGGGTAACAACGGAATCAACCACCAGCACGGGATCCGTACTGGCTGCGATCGGGCTGGCGGTGAGCGCATCCATTCAGATACCCAGGTGCTGGAACATGATCGCAAACATTGCATCGAGCACGATTACCCAGACGATGCTTTGCACGACTGTGGACGTGGTATTCAAGCCAACGCTGCGCGCGTCGCTGGCCACCAGCATGCCCATACGACAGGCGATGATCGCAATAAATGCGGCGAACACCGGCGCCTTGATCAGACCAACGACCGGCGCGCTCATCGGCAGCACGCTGTGCAGACGATCGAGATAAGTCAGCGGCGTGATATCCAATTGCACGGCGCAGATCAGCATGCCGCCGAGGTTCCCCGCGATATAACCGACAAAAACCAGCAGGGGCAGCGCGACCATGATTGCGGTCAGGCGCGGAATCACCAGCACCTGCACCGGCGACAGTCCGAGCGTGCTGATGGCGTCGATCTCGTCCTGCACTTTCATGGTGCCGATCTGCGCCGTAAACGCAGCGCCGGAGCGTCCCGCCACCACAACCGCCACCAGCAGAGGCGACAATTCGCGGCAAATGGCGAGCCCGACACCATCAACAACGAAAATGTTCGCGCCATACTGCAGCGCCTGTATGCCGAGCAAATAGGCCATGACCACGCCAATGAGAAAAGTCACCAGGGCAGCAATCGGGATGGCATCAAGACAGATTGTTTCGAACTGCGAAACCGTTTCCTTGAATCGGAACGACTGCGGCCGGCGGATCAATGAAAGCAGTTCCAGAGCGACCGTGCCGACAAAGCCGACATGCACCTGCAGCATTTTCCACATCGCGAGCGTGGCCACGCCGATCCGTTGCAGGGCTCCGCGGTGCACCGATCGGTGCACCGCCGGCGCGCAGTCCATGCGCTCGCGGACCAGCGCGAGCAGGCGCTCGTGCCGCGGGTCAAAGCCGCGCAGGCTCACCATGGCAGCGTCGCATCCCAGACGCGCAAACTGGTTGTACAAGGTAAAACCCGCGGCAGTGTCCAGTTCCTGCAACTGGCTGCCGTCCAGGACGTAGTGTTTGCCGGCCTTGAGTCCGCAGGACCGCAACGCGACGGCTATGGCCGCCAGATTGGACAGCCGCCAGATACCGTTCAGATGCAGTACGCCCGCGTCACCCTCGTCTTCAGTTTGCAGCCATGGTGAGCTTGGGTTCATGCCGCGCTTAATGACGGGACTATGGCCGGCCCGCAGTTTGGGTGGCGGGAGTCCGCACCCTCGAAGAAATATAAAATATCATTTATATTCAATAGCTTATATTAACATTACTTGAAGAGATCACGCCACTTGGCTTTGACCTGATCCTGCAGTTCCTTGCTTGCTTCAGCCACCGCCGGGAACTCATGCAAATGATCATACGGCCGACAGGCATCGATGATGGCCTTGGAATTGTACGGCGCGTTGTAACGATAGGCGACGAACATCGGATCGTTCTTCGACCCCATGCCACGCTTGATGATGTCGATGTCGACTTCCGGATCGGTGCGCGTCGCCACTGCCCACATCACTTCCTGCAGATTCGACGGATCGATGTCTTCATCGACCACGACGGTGTAGCGCGACATGTAGGCGCCGACACCGCACTGATTGAGAATGTGTCCGGCCTGGCGCGCGTGGCCGGCGTAACGCTGCTTGATCGCCACCACGTTGAACATGCGCGCACCACCGATTTCATGCGCCCACACGCTGTGCACGTCGGGCACACCCGCGGCGAGCAATGCATCAAAGAGTAACGCCGAGCGCATCACTGCCTTGGAATAGGAATAATCATTCGGCGGTTTTGCCGGTGGACTGCCGACGATGATGGGGTCGTTGCGGTAATACACGCGCTCAATCGTCACCACCGGCGCCTTGCCTTCCTTGCCCGGGTAATAACCGTGGAATTCACCGAACGGACCTTCGGTTTTGACATCACCGGGATGGCAATACCCTTCGAGCACAATCTCCGCACCTGCAGGTATTGGCAGTCCGGTCAGTTCACCCTGCACCACCTGCACCGATTCACCGAGGATGGCGCCGATGTAGTTGTATTCGCACATGCCGAACGGCACTTCGATGCCGGAGATCAAATAACCCAGCGGATCGCAGCCGATGACAATAGCCACTGGGAACGGCTTGCCGGCCTGCATGTATTTCTCATACTGGATGGCGCCGTGTTTGCCGGGAATCATGTCGAGACCGACATGGTTTTTATCAAAAGCCTGCACGCGATAAGTGCCGACGTTGACCCAGTCGGTATCAAAATCTTTGGTCACCACGCAGCAGCCGGTGCCGATGTACGGCCCGCCATCTTTTTCATGCCACAGTGGTGACGGAAATATATTGATGTCGACATCCTTGCCGGACTGGATGTTTTCGAACACCGCGCCGGTCCCCACCGGCACCGGTTCGTACTTGGATGCCTCCGCCTGCCAGCCGCGGGGTTTACCGCGCAGGTTCTGCACCAGTTGATGATGATTATGTTCAACCGGCAAGCGCAAAATCGAAGACAGCCGCGCCGGACTTGCGGTGCTGCAGGTCAGCACTCGAAAACCCTTGGCATAACCCTTGATCTCGTCAAACAGCAGCGCTGGTGCGCCGTCGATCTTGACGTTCAATTCGCTGATCGCGCCGAGTTCGAGTTTGGCGTCGGCGCCGGGCACATCCTTTAATTCGCCCAGTTTCCTCGCGACATCCAGCCAGGCGCGCAGATCGAGGGCATTACCTTTGTTCGAGATTTTCACTGAGACGTCCTCATGAACTGCGGTTCAAACTCATCTTGCGCGATAACTGGTGGTGAAATCCACCACCACCCTAACCCTCCCCCCTGAAGGGGGGGAATTAAATTCAAATCCCCAACACCATCACCGCAAGGCTCCTTCCCCTTCAGGGGGACCTCGGTGCCGCTCGACGCAAGGTGAGGATGGGGTGGGATGCAGAAAAAATCCCGCTACCCATTGCGTTTGACGGCAGCCAGCTTCACCGCCTTGATGATTTCCGTATAAGCCGCGCAGCGGCACAGGTTGCCTGCCAGGTAATGGTAGATCTGATCTTCATCCGGATTCGGATGGGCATCCAGCAACTGCCGCGTCATCAGGATGAAACCCGGCGTGCAGAAACCGCACTGGAAAGCGCCGGTTTCGATGAACGCCTGCTGCACGGCATCGAGTTCGCCATTCGGCCCGGTGTCTTCAATGGTGCGCACATCAGCGCCGTCCACCAGCGTCGCCATGGTCAGGCAACCGGTCACTGCAGTACCGTCAACGATCACTGTGCAGCAACCGCACAGCCCTTGTCCGCAACTCTCGCGCGCACCGAACAGACCCTGGTTCTGCAACAGCTCAACCAGGTTCTGGTGGTTGCCAGCCTCTGCCGTTATCGGGCGACCGTTCAGCGTGAAGGTGATTTCTTTATGGGTAGAGATTTTTTTTGCAGCGCTCATGGTTTTAATCTTCCAGCGGTTTGCCCGCCTGCGCGCGCAAACCACGAAATACTGCTTCCGCCGTCAGCGGCAAACTGGTCAGGCGCACGCCGACCGCGTCATCGATGGCGCTGGCTATCGCCGATGACACGCCGAAGGTGCCGCTCTCGCCCACACCCTTGGCGCCGAAGGGACCGGTTTTCTGCACCATGTCCACGGCCTCGTTTTCCATCACTGGTGGCAGGTCGCGAATGCCGGGAATTTTGTATTCGGCGAGCGACGCATTGGTCACCTGCCCGGCGTCGAAATCCATGCGTTCGAACAGTGTGAAGCCCAGCTGCATCATGGTCGCACCGGAAATCTGGGTCTCGACGATGGCCGGATTTACCGGACGGCCGACATCAACCAGGTTCACCAGCCGCGTCACCTTGAATTCGCCGGTCTCGGTATCGACTTCGACTTCAGCACCGGTGGCGCCGATCATCCAGAACGGCGTGGCATCGGCGGTCATCCCGGTGCCCGCTTCCGGCGGCGTGTACGGCGGAATAAAACTGCCGACGCCGACGATATTGCCGGCCTGCATGCCGTATTTCTTGCGGAAGATGTCGGGAATTGGCGTGGTCTCCGCCGACAGGCCGACTTCGGCGGCCAGCGCCATCAGCTTGTCGCGCGCATCCTCTGCGGCATTCTTCACCGCGTGCCCCATGTGGTAAGTCGAACGCGAACCCAGCGTCGCCATGTCATAAGGCGTGACATCGGTATCCGGATGCACCACCGTCACCCGCTCCACCGGGATGCCCAGGGCCTCGGCAGCAAACTGCGCCATGGCAGTATCCGATCCCTGGCCCATGTCCACGGTGCTGCAATAAACGATGCAGCTGCCGTCGGCGCTGATGTTGATGATGGCCATCGACGTGGTCGGCGATATGCTGGCCTTGAATCCGATGGCAATGCCACGGCCGCGGCGGATGGTGCCATTGCCCTTGCCCGACTTCTCTTTGTTGAAGGATTTTTCCCAGTTCATGCGCTGTGCCAGGCGCTCCAGCACCGGTTCGATGCCGGCATCACGCATCAGCGTGCCGGTCGCCTGCGGCCGGCCCTCGCGCAGGATGTTGATCTGCCGGATCGCCAGCGGATCCATGTTCAGTTCTTTCGCAATCATGTCGGTGTGGCTTTCGTAGGCCCACACCAGTTGCGGTATGCCGAAGCCGCGCAACGCGCCCGCCGGCGGCAGATTGGTGTACAGCGCATACGAATCAATTCTGACATGGTCGATGTCGTACGGACCCGCCGCAGTGAATCCGGATTTCTGGGTAATACGCGGACCGATGTCGGCATAAGCGCCGCCATTCCACCATACCTCGCATTCGCGCGCGGTTATTTTTCCGTCCTTGGTCACGCCGCTCTTGATGCGCAGCGTGGTTGCATGTTTGGTCAGGGTGTAGAACTGCTCTTCCATGGTCAGCGCGATTTTCACCGGCCGGCCGCAGATCAGTGCCGCCGCCGCAGTCAGCGCTTCGAGTTTGATATAGAGCTTGGCGCCAAAGCCCCCGCCCAGATACGGCACTTTCACCCGCACCTTATTCTCGGGCCAGCCGAGCAGGCGCGCGATTTCGATGCGCACAAACGACGGGCTTTGTGATGCGGTGTGGATCACCAGCTGGTTCGGCGTCGGATCAACGACAGTAACGAATGGCTCCAGCGGCAGGTGCAGCACCTGCTGGGTACGGAAGGTGTGCTCGAACACATGGTCGGCCTCGGCAAAGGCTTTTGCCGTATCGCCGCGACGCAGATGGAAATCGAGCGCGATATTGGTGTCGCGCTTGTCTTTTAGGTGTTTCAAATCCGGAAACGTACCCGCCGGCTTCAGCACCTCATGCACCACGGCCTTTGAAGTCATCGCCTCGACTTCATCGAACACCGCGAGCAGTTCTTCATAATCGGCATCAATCAGCTGTACGGCGGCATCGGCCACATGCGGATCGGCGGCCAGCACCAGCGCCACCGGTTCTCCGACGTAGTGCACCTTGTCGATGGCCAGTATCGGTTGATCGTGGAAGGCCGGGCCGTAATAAGGTTCGGGGATCAGTTTCCTGATATCAGCCGAGGTATACACCGCATGCACGCCAGGCAGCGCCTGCGCCGCCGACACATCTACGCTGCGAATGCGTGCATGCGCCACCGTGCTGCGGTAGACCTTGCCGTACAACATGCCGGGCAGCCGCAGGTTGTGCACATACTCCGCCTTGCCGGTGACCTTGGCCCGTGCCTCTACCCGCGGTATCGAATGGCCGACCGCAGAGAATTCAGTCGATCCGGATTTGTTTTTGCCTAATATGATTGCCAATGCCTGCGCTCCTGATTCCGTTGCTGCCTATGCCGCCGCTTATCCCGCTTATCCCGTTATCCCGTTTATGCCGCCAGCGCTTTGCGCACCGCGCGCCCGGCATGCACCCGCAGCAGCTCCCGTTTGTAGGCCGCCGAGCCGCGCGCGTCGCCGACCAGTTCCGCCTCGGCCGCGGCCGCATCACCGACCCGCGCGAGCACCGCATCCGTAATGCTTGCACCCCGCAACGCTGCTTCCGCCGTCTGCAGCCTGACCGGTTTTTCGGTGGCGGCGCTGACTACAATGCGCGCGTCCTCCACCGTGTTGCCGTCCGTGATCAGCGACACCGCAACCCCCAGCGTCGGCCAGTCGTCCGCCGTGCGCGTTGTCAGCTTGATATAGGCCGAGCGCCGACCCTGTTGTGATGGCACGATGATTTCACTGATCAGTTCGTTGTCGGCCAGTGCGGTTTCGTAATACCCGGTAAGCAGATCGGCCACCGCCAGCGTGCGTGAACCCGCAGCAGCCGCAGTAACCACCTGCGCGTCCAGCGCAATCAACACCGGTGGCAGATCCATGTGCGGATCGGCATGTGCCAGATGGCCACCCAGAGTGGCCACGTTGCGCACCCGCACGTTCGACAGCGTTTGCAATGTCTCGATGATGACCGGTGCCGCCTTTTTCACCGCAGCGGCACGACCCAGCGCGCTCAGCGTAATCAGGGCACCAATGTGCAGGCTGCCATCCTTGTCTTTTTTGACCTTGGCATAACGCGCCTCCACACCGCGCAGGCTGATCAGCCGCGTCGGCTGGAACACGCCGGCCTTCATCATCAGCATCAGCGCAGTGCCGCCGCCGAATACGCGCACCGACGGATCACCAGCATCCAGCAGCTTCAGCGCCGCCTTCAGCGTCCGCGGTTGTTCCAGTTCAAAAGGAATCATGCTGCTCCCTGCACTTTCGTCCCATTGGTCGGCGCCGCAAAAGCAGCGCGCAGGTTTTTCGCAAACTGTTTCTCCATGTCCTTGGCTTTGGCCTTTAATACCGGCTGCCCTATGCTGCCCAGCTTGCCGGTCAGCGCGGTATCGATTTCATACTGGATGGTCGTCTGGTCGCCCGCTGCAATCAGCCGCGTCGCCGAAGTGGCCGTCAAACGCCCCACCAGGCCCGTGGGCGCACCTTCGATCTTCGCCGCAATCAACTCCGGCGCCGTGACTTCGGTCAGTTCCACAGTCACCTTGAACCTGAAGGTCATGTAAGCCACCTTGGTTTCGAGCACTGCATCGAAACGTTTTTCGTCCAGCGGCGTCAGGTCGCGCACGCCGTCTATGCATGAAGCAAAAAAATGGATGTCTTGCAGCTTGGCAAACACCGCATCACGCGGCGCGCCGACCGCAATTTCTCCGCTGAATTTCATTGTTTTGTTACCGCGAGGAAAGCGTCCTACTGTAACGGCAGCACTCGTGAAAATCAATGCGCGCGGCACTGCAGCAAGGCGAAAAAAATCCCCCACCACCTTACGGCAGCAGGGGATTGATTGAATCTACTGTGTTGACTACGGTGTACGTTCAGCGTGTACGGCCGGCACCTGCACTGCGCCGGTTGTTGTCGGAGCGAAAACCACCGCCGCCATTACGACCACGCGCATCACGCGACGGCGGCGCACCACGACGCGCGCCTGCGGGACGACCAGTGCGCTTGGGCGCGCTGTCGGTACGCACCGGATTCTTCGCTTCAAAACCCGGCACCGACCAACGCTCGATGGTACGGCCGATGTAACGCTCGATCTGTTTTAACTGGCGCACATCTTCCGACGAGGCAAAAGAAATCGCCGTGCCGGTGGCGCCGGCGCGGCCGGTGCGGCCGATACGGTGCACATAATCTTCAGCCACTTTCGGCAGATCGTAATTAAAGACATGCGAGATGCTGGCCACGTCGATGCCGCGCGCGGCGACATCGGTAGCAACCAGCACTTTCACCGCGCCGCTGCGCAGGCGTGCCAGCGTGCGATTGCGTTGCGACTGGTTCATGTTGCCGTGCAACGCTGCAGCCTCATGTCCGGCGTGGAACAAACGTTCCGCCAGCCGGTCTGCGCCGTGTTTGGTCGCCGTAAATACGATGGCCTGCGCCTGGCACTCTTCCGAACGCAGCACATGATCCAGCAGGCGATGCTTGTGGCTGCCGTCATCGACGTAGTGCAGTCGCTGGGTGATGTTGTCGTGATTCTCTTTGGTTGCAGTTACCGCGATCAGCTTCGGATCGCGCAGCAATTCGCGGCCGAGCTTGGCGATGTTGCCGTCCAGCGTCGCCGAAAACAGCATGGTCTGGCGCGTCGCCGGTGTTTTCGCCGCAATGCGCTTGACCGGCTCAATGAAACCCATGTCGAGCATGCGATCGGCTTCGTCGAGAACCAGCAGCTCCAGGCGCGAAAAATCAACGCGACCCTGGTCGATGAAATCGATCAGCCGGCCCGGCGTGGCCACCAGCACGTCGAGCGACTGCTCGAGCAGCCGGCGCTGTTTCGGATACGGCATGCCGCCGAGGATAGTGCCGGTGCGCATGTGACGCATGAACTTGCAGTATTTGTCGACGGCTTCAGTCACCTGCATGGCAAGCTCGCGGGTCGGCGTCAACACCAGCACGCGCGGTCCGCGACCATGTTTGGCCGGCGCCAGCGCCAAGCGCTGCAGCGCGGGCAGTACAAAGGCCGCTGTTTTTCCGGTGCCGGTGGGCGCCGAGACCATCAGGTCAAAACCAGTCAGCGCAGCCGGAATGGCTTGCGCCTGCACGGGAGTCGGTTCGGTATAACCCGCGGCGGCCAGAGCTTGCACGAGGGCGGGATTCAGATTCAATGATTCAAAAGTCATGAGTAATTACTTTCCAAAAAGCAAAACGAATGCACAGAAAGCGGTAACCAGAGAGCACACAGAGACCAGCTCTGTGACCACTGAGGTCAACAGCTTTCAAGCAATAAACGCGCAGGAAATGCCACTGCTGTTAGGCGAGTCGCGACAAATTCGCGGCTGCGGCCACCGGCGCACGGGTATCGTCGCTAACCGTGGCGGAAGCAGCTATTCAGGGAAGGGAGCTGAAATCGAAGGGGTCAGGGACAGATGCATCCTGAAGCCCAAACTGCCTTACAACGGCTTCAAGGTGCGCGCACTATACCCGCAAGTCACGGAAATAGCGAGGTTTTTCCCCATCACGCCGCATCACCAGGCTGCACGCACAAATCCCGCGCACAAGGAAAAGTCCGGAAATTCAAGGTAATAGCATGGTGCGCATGCTACAATCCGCCCCTTTTTTCAAGGCCCCACCCCGTGTCCGCCATCGAGCAACGCCCGTTACGCAATATCGCCATCATCGCCCACGTCGATCATGGCAAAACAACCCTGGTCGATAAACTGCTGCGTCAGTCCGGCACCTTTGCCGCGCATGAACAGATTGCCGAGCGCGTCATGGATTCAAATGACATCGAGCGCGAGCGCGGCATCACCATTCTTGCCAAGAACTGCGCCGTCAACTGGAAGGGCACGCATATCAACATCGTTGATACGCCCGGCCACGCCGATTTCGGCGGTGAAGTGGAACGCGTGCTGTCGATGGTGGACGGCGTATTGCTGCTGGTCGATGCCGTAGACGGTCCGATGCCGCAGACCCGCTTCGTCACGCGCAAGGCGCTGGCGCTGGGCCTGAAACCCATAGTCGTCATCAACAAGATCGACCGCCCCGGCTCACGTGCTGATTGGGTACTCAATCAGACCTTTGATCTGTTCGACAAGCTCGGCGCCACTGAAGCGCAGCTGGATTTCCCGGTGATCTACGCCTCGGCGTTGAACGGTTACGCCAGCACTGGTCCGGAAGCGCGCGAAGGCACGCTGGAGCCGCTGTTCGAAGCCATACTCGCCAATGTACCGATGCGCGAAGATGACCCCAACGGTCCGCTGCAACTGCAGATCTGCTCGCTTGATTACTCCAGCTACGTCGGCAAAATCGGCATTGGCCGCGTCAATCGCGGCCGCATCCGCCCCGGCCAGCAGGTCGCCTTGCTCAAAGGTCCTGATGCAACCCCGGTGCTGGTCAAAGTCAACCAGGTGCTAGGCTTCAAAGGCCTGGAACGGGTGCAGATTACCGAAGCACAGGCCGGCGACATCGTGCTGGTGAACGGCATCGAGGACGTCGGCATCGGCGACACGCTGTCCGACCCCGAAAAGGCAGAAGCGCTGCCGATGCTTAAAGTCGACGAGCCGACGCTGACCATGAATTTTCAGGTCAACACCTCACCGCTCGCCGGCCGCGAAGGCAAGTTTGTCACCAGCCGCCAGTTGCGCGAACGGCTGAAGCGCGAAGTCCTGAGCAATGTGGCGCTCAAGGTCAACGAAACCGACGACGCGGATATATTCGAAGTTTCGGGCCGCGGCGAACTGCATCTGACCATATTGCTCGAAACCATGCGCCGCGAAGGCTACGAACTGGCCGTGTCGCGGCCGCGCGTGGTCATCCGTGAAGTCAACGGTGAAAAACTTGAACCCTATGAAATGCTGACGGTGGATGTCGACGAGGATAACCAGGGCGCAGTCATGGAAGCGCTGGGTTCGCGTCGCGGCGACCTGCAGGACATGCAATCCGACAGCAAAGGCCGCACCCGTCTCGATTACCGCATACCGGCACGCGGACTGATCGGTTTCCAGTCCGACTTTCTGACCATGACGCGCGGCACCGGTGTCATGAGCCACGTGTTCGACGATTACGGCCCGATGAAAGCCGACATGGAGGAACGCCGCAACGGTGTGCTGATTTCAGCCGAAGACGGCGCTGCCGTTGCTTATGCCCTGTGGAAGCTGCAGGAGCGCGGCCGCATGTTCGTCAGTCCCGGCGATCCGCTGTACGAAGGCATCGTCATCGGCATTCACAGCCGCGACAACGATCTGGTGGTGAATCCGATCAAGGGCAAGCAGCTCACCAACGTGCGCTCTTCCGGTACCGATGAAGCCGTGCGCCTGGTGCCGCCGATCCAGGTCACGCTGGAGTCGGCCATCGAATTCATTTCCGATGATGAACTGGTCGAAATCACGCCCAAATCCATCCGTATCCGCAAGCGCCATCTGAAGGAACACGAGCGCAAGCGCTCCGCCCGCGCAGCATGATTCCCGGCGGGACCCCGGCGCCGCTCGCGGTGCCGGTGGTGTTCGTCCTGCTGTGGAGCACGGGTTTTATCGGCGCCCGACTGGGCCTGCCCCACACCGAACCTCTCACATTCCTGTCATTGCGTTATTTTGTCGTGCTGCTGCTGATGCTGACGCTGACGCTGGCCGTGCGCGCACCGTGGCCGGCCACTACGCGTGATGCACGACACATCGCGGTCGCAGGCATGCTGATCCAAGGCGGATATCTGGGTTGTGTGTTCAGCGCATTACACGCTGGCATGTCAGCCGGCGTCGTCGCATTGATCGTCGGCATGCAACCACTGCTGACCGCCGCTGCCGCCGGCCACCTGCTGGGCGAACGCGTGGCACTGCGGCAATGGGCCGGGCTGGCACTGGGCTTCATCGGCGTGGCGCTGGTGGTCTGGCAGAAAAGGGCAACGCAGGGCCTGACCACGGCCAGCCTCGCCCTCTCGCTGCTGGCACTGGCCAGCATCACGCTGGGCACGCTCTACCAGAAACGTTATTGCCCCAGCTTCGATGTCCGCAGCGGCTCGGTCATCCAGTTCACGTCCGCGCTGGCAGTGACCTTGCCGCTGGCCCTGATCTTTGAAACCATGGAAATCCGATGGACCGGCGAATTTGTGTTCGCACTGGGCTGGCTGGTGCTGGTGTTGTCGGTGGGCGCAACTACATTGCTGTTCCGGCTGATTGCGCGCGGCGCAGCCACCCGTGTCACCAGCCTGTTCTACCTGACACCCGCTGTCACTGCGATCATGGCCTGGCTGATGTTTGATGAAACACTAGGTGCGCTGGCACTTGCCGGCATGGCCATTGCGGTCGCCGGTGTCGCACTGGTCAATCGCAGCGCCCCACGACCCGCGGCCACCTGACGCGGCAGTACAGGAAAAACATATGGACACACCGAACGTTCCCGCTGCAGACACGCCCTATGCCCAGGTCGGCGGTGATGCCGGCGTGCGCCGACTGATCGATCGCTTTTATGACCTGATGGACGCAGTACCGGAATACCACGGCATCCGCAAACTGCATCCGCAGGACCTCACCGGTTCGCGCGAGAAACTTTATCTGTTCCTGTCGGGCTGGCTGGGCGGGCCGCAGCTGTATGTCGAAAAATACGGCCATCCCATGCTGCGGGCCAGACATTTGCCGTTCAGCATCGGCATCGCCGAGCGTGACGCATGGCTCGCCTGCATGCTGCAGGCCATGGAAGATATCGGCCTGAACGAAACCCTGCGCAAGGCATTGCTGCAGGCCTTTTTCGGCACGGCAGACTGGATGCGCAACCGTGCTGAACCTGGCTCTCCATCCTCTTAAAGCCGTCGCTTCCTGCCGGCTGCAACCCTCGATATACAAGTATCAGCAAGTTCCATAGAATGGCGCGCCGCATTTCATAACCCTTAATTCGGAGGCGTCATGTCACACAAAAACAACAAGTCATTGGCATTGGGAATTTTGGCTGTCACCATCACCGCTGTCCCCGTCTGCGCCATGGCGCAAACCTGGCCCACCAAGGCGGTGCGCATCATCAATCCATTTCCGGCAGGCGGCGGCACAGACGCCTTTGCGCGACCACTTGCGGCCAAACTCGCACCCGACCTGGGGCGCCAGGTAGTCATTGAAAATCTGGGCGGTGCCGGCGGCACCCTGGGTGCAGGCACGGCCTCGCGGGCGGCCGGCGACGGCTACACCTGGTTCATGGGCGCCGTACACCACACCATTGCAGAAACCCTGTACCGCAAACTCAACTACAACCTGATCAACGATTTCATCCCGGTAACCGTAGCCGCCTATGTGCCCAATGTTGTTGTCGTGCATCCGTCGATACCGGCCAAATCGGTGCAAGACCTGATTGCCCTCGACAAAAAAAATCCCGGCAAAATCAACTTCGGCTCTGCCGGTTACGGCACTACCCACCACATGGTCGGCGAACTCTTTAATCTGCAGGCCGGCGTCAAACTCGTACATGTGCCGTTCAAGGGCGCCGGTCCGCTGACGCCCGCGCTGATTTCAGGCGAAGTGGACATGGCCTTTGACGGCATGGCCACAGCCGCGCCCTACATCAAGTCCGGGCGCATGCGTGCACTGGCGGTCACATCTGCACAGCGCGCTGCAGTCGTGCCCGACGTGCCTACCATGCAGGAAGCCGGATTCAAGGATTTTGCGGTGACCACCTGGTACGGCCTGTGGGCAGTCAAGGGCACCCCGAAATCGGCCATCGATCGCATGTATCAGGCCAATGTCAAAGCCATGGCGCTACCTGACATGAAAACACTGTGGGCCAATCTCGGCGCCACCGCAGGGGGACAAACCCCGGAAGAATTTGATAGATTCGTAAAGTCCGAAATCGCAAACTGGGGCAAAGTGGTCAAGGCGTCTGGTGCAAAAGTCGAAAATTGAAATCAGCACACTCCCGGAGCGGGCGAGCGGCTGGCTCGCCCGCATCTGGGATAACCTCGCCACCCGCAGCCGTACACTGCGGGAACGGCGTGCCCAGCAATGGCTGGCGCAGGCCTGCGAAACACTGCATTCCGAACTGGGCGCCGCATCAGGCGTCAACCTTGCCCGCCGCATCCTCGAGCGTTACGCCAGTCTGGCTCCGGATGAAAAACTCGATTTCCTGCAGTTGCTCGCCACGCGTTTTTCCACCGACACCGAAAAACTCGACGTCGCAATAGACGCCTACCGCAGCGAACCCAGCCCGGCTGCTGCGCAACGATTGCACGCTGCAGCCGAGTCGCGCCGCCAGGAATTGCTGCGGCGGCTGAATTTTGCACCCAGTGGCACAGCCAGCCTGCTGCGCATGCGTGAAGACTTGCTGCATTTTCTGCCCCGGCATCCGGAACTGGAAGAGGCCGACGCCGACTTCGAGCACCTGTTCCGTTCCTGGTTCAACCGCGGCTTTCTGCAGTTGCGCCCGATTGACTGGAACACACCGGCGGTGATCCTCGAAAAAATCATTCGTTATGAAGCGGTGCATGAAATCTCTGGCTGGTCGGATTTGCGGCGCCGCCTTGATCCGCCAGACCGCAAGTGTTTTGCCTTTTTTCACCCGACACTCACCGACGAACCGCTGATATTCGTGGAAGTCGCGCTGACTGACGCCATACCCGGCGCCATTGCGCCGTTGCTCGCCGATGGGCGTCCACCTATCGACATGAAAACAGCGCGCACCGCCGTGTTTTACTCGATCTCGAACTGCCAGTCAGGTCTGCGGGGCGTTTCTTTCGGTAATTTCCTGATCAAGCAAGTGGCTGCGGAACTGGTGCGTGACCTGCCGCAGTTGCATACCTTTGTGACGCTGTCACCGGCACCGGGATTTGTCTCGTGGCTGAAACGCGCGCATGCCGATGCGCCGGTACTGCAGGAACTCGCTGAGCCCGGCTGGCACGTCGATGTGGCACACGTCGCAAAACTGCGCCCCGTACTGCACGATCTGATTGCCGAATACCTGCTCGACGCCAAAAACACCGCCGGTCGTCCAGCGGACCCGGTGGCGCGCTTCCATCTGGACAACGGCGCCGGCATAGAGCATGTGCGCTGGTTGGGTGACATTTCGGAAAAGGGCCTGCGCAAAGGCGCCGGTTTCATGGTGAATTATCTCTATGATCTTGAAGCCGTGGAAGCCAACCATGAAGCACATGTCAAACACGGCACCATTTTTGCCGCAGCACGGGTGCGGGCGTTACGCCCCGCCAAGGCACGCAGCTGACTGGAAATCCGGGGCACACAAGCAAGCTGCATCCGCTCTTCTACCTGAACTCTCCTACCTGCCTCCCTCCGCTGCATCCTTATTGAACGGATCATCCGTCGCCCTGTCTTACTTTTAGACCGGACGCAGCAACAACTCATTATCAAAACACCCAGATCCGGATTTCCGGTAAGCGGCGCCTCGCGCCGCGGCAAATGTCGAATACAAACGCCTGGTTGCCGCCAGCCTCCTGAACAACTGAATTCAGCAATGCATCGTCACATCACAGCCTACGTCGCGGCCATGATTTTCATGACAGGATGGTTCACCGCATCCTGGGCGCAACCGGCCGCCCCCGTCACTGCTCCCGGCTTTTCCTGGCGCATTACGCTGGATGCGCCGGATCAAGTGCGCGACTTGTTGGAATCACATCTGGACATCTATCGCTACCGCGGTCGCCCCGAAGTCGATGCGCTGGTGCTTGAGCGCCTGGTTGAGGAAATACCTGCGGATGCACAAGGATTGCTTGCCACCGAGGGGTTTTTTTCAGCACTGGTTGAAACAGAGCAGACAACATCTGCTGCAGACCGTGTGGTCAGTATCCGTGTGCAGCCCGGCCAACCTTCGCGCGTGACCTCGGTTGAGTTGGATATCTCCGGCGCAATCACGGCTGACGCAGACGATGCCGGACGCATCGCAAACAGCCGGACGCACTGGCGCCTCCCGGCCGGCGCGCACTTTCGCCAGGCCACATGGAACGATGCCAAGGACGCCCTGCTGAACGCGTTGGTACTCGACGGGTACCCCACAGCGCACATCACCGCCAGCGCGGCCCGCGTTGATCCCGACTCAGCCGGCGTCGCACTTACCGTAAAAGTCGACAGCGGCCCCCTGTTCCGCTTCGGCTCTGTCGAGATCAATGGACTGGAACGTTACCCGCGGGTGCTGGTTGAGAACCTGAGTCCGATACGCCCGGGAGAGCGCTACACGCACGATGCGCTGCTGCGTTATCAGGCCGAATTGCAGGCCAGCGGGTATTTCCGCAGCGCCTCGGTTTCCGTCGATCCCGCGGCCAGCGGTGCGACAACAGTGCCCGTCATTGTTCGCGTCACCGAATATCCAGTCATGAAAATTGACCTCGGTGTCGGCTACAGCACCAACACCGGCCCCCGCACTCAGGCCGGGTTCACGCATTACAACGCCTTCCGTCCTGGCTGGCAGTCACAGAGCAAATTAAAAATTGAAGGCAAGCAGCAATCACTGGATACCGAGCTCACCTTCCTGCCAGAACCCGACGGCTGGCGCAACCGGGTCGGCGCTGAAGCCAACCGTACTGACCTCCAGGGCCTCGTCACCCAGCGCCTCGGATTGTCCGGCAGCCGCGCCTGGCGCTCACCACGCATGGAACGCGACATCACACTCAAGCTGCAGGCCGAAGAGCAGCGTATCGAAAATGTCCGAACCGACAATCTGCAGGCGCTGTCGCTCAATTATTCCTGGACGCTACGGCGGGTCGACGACCTGCTGCGCCCGAAGGACGGTTATCTGCTCAATCTGCAACTGGGCGGAGCGGCAGAAAGTCTGCTGTCGACGCGCTCGTTCGTACGCACCTACGGTCGCGGCGTCTATATCCTGCCGCTGGGCCGGCGCGACCGCCTGCATCTGCGCGTTGAAGCGGGCGCAGTTTTTGCCGATGCCCGCGACGGCATACCCAGCGAATTTCTGTTCCGCACCGGCGGCGACCAGTCGCTGCGCGGTTATGCCTACCAGTCCCTGGGGCTGCACGAGGGCAGCGCAATCGTCGGCGCTCGTTATCTGGCGATCGGCACCCTCGAGTACCAGCATGATTTCACTGCGGAATGGGGCAGTGCCGTGTTCGTCGACAGTGGCAATGCGGTAGACAGCATCAAGGATTACCGCGCGGTACAGGGCTACGGCGTCGGCGTACGCTGGATCAGTCCTGCGGGTTCGCTGAACTTTGACGTCGCGCGGGCCAGTGAAGACGGCAAGTTTCGCTTCCACTTCACTATCGGCGCACGGTTCTGACATGGCCACCACTGCCCTTACCCGCATGGTTGTCCGCGTCGCGACCGCATCCCTGTTGTTGGTGCTGCTGGCTACTGGCGGCGCGCTTTACTGGCTGGGCACATCACATGCGCTGAACTGGATCACAGGCCGGGCCGTTACCGCCAGTGCAGGCCGGCTCGTGATCGAACATGCAGAAGGCTCACTCTACGACCGCATCACCATCTCGCGCGCCGCGTTCAAGGATCAGTCACTGACGCTGGAAGCGCGCGCGATAGTCCTGCAATGGCAACCACTGGCACTGCTCAAAGGCGAAGCCCGCATCACCACGCTCACCATTGATGATCTGCGCATCACCAGTACTGGCGAATCCGCAGAACCTCCGCAATTGCCGGCCACGCTCCGACTGCCGTTGCAGGCCACGCTTGCGGATGTGCGCATCAAACGCATCGAACTGGCGTCGGACCGTGTGCTGCAGGACCTGCATTTCCGGCTGCGTGCCGGTACCGCAGCCCATGAACTGGAGCTACTGAACATCGCCATGCTGGACGCCAGCGCTGCAGGCAATCTGCGCCTGGAGGCGACTACGCCTTACGCGGTATCCGGAAAATTCAACATCGCCGGCAAAACAGCAGACACCACCATCAGGGCCGAGCTTGCCGTGGACGGCAATCTCCAGGCATTACAAATACACGCGACCACTACCGCCCGCGGCGCATCGGCAAAGATTGCCAGCCTGTTGCATCCCTTTTCGGCCCTGCCCCTGGCAAAGCTGACAGTAAACGCCGAAAACCTGGATCTTGCCGGCTGGAACCCGGCATGGCCGCGCACAAAAATCCGTATTGCACTGGAAACCGGCATGCCCGCTCCGGAACAATTCGCAGGCACCCTCAACGCCAGCAACGAATTGCCGGGGACCGTGGATGTGCAGCGCGTACCGCTCACCAGCGCCAGCCTGGCATTCAGCGGCAGCGCCGCACAATGGCAAATTTCCGCCATTGATCTCGGCATCGGTAGCGGTCATATCCGCGGATCGGGCACCATCAAAAATGCCAGCACCCAATTGGCACTGATGCTCACCGGCATCAACACCGCCGAACTGCACCGCAAATTAAAACCGCTCGCAGTATCGGGACGCGTGACCCTGACCGGTGATGCTGATGCGCAACAAATGGTTGCAAAACTCGACAGCGCAGGCAACCAGCTAGAACTGGCAACGCGCCACGCCCGGCAAACCATCACGGTAGAACGCGGCAGCTTGCGCGCAGCAGAAGGACGGCTCGACTTCAGCGGACATGCTGCGCTCACGGCAAAACAGGCGTTTGAGTTCAACGCAAAATTCAGCGACCTCGATCCGGCGCGTTTCATGGAAATGCCGCCGGCACGACTCAACGGTACGGCTGCGGTCCAGGGCATCCTCGTCCCGCAGTGGCAGGCCCAGGTACGCCTTGCCATCAGCAACAGCCGTTTCCGCGGACAATCTCTCACGGCACAAGCCGATTTCACCACGGCAGCACAGGCACTGTTCTCGGGCACGGCGCATGCATCGCTGGCCGGCAATCGCCTTGATGTCGAGGGCCAGTTCAGCGAAACCGATGGACAACTCAAGTGGACGCTGGCCGCCGCCAACCTCCGGGCCATAGACCCTGCGCTCTCCGGAAACATCCAGGCCCAGGGCACGCTCGCCGGCCGCATCGAACAACCTGCCATTGATTTCAAATTCACGGCGCGGAACCTGACTGCAGGTGGTGTGACTGCCAATGCCATAGATGCCCAGGGCATGGTGAACGCCGGCACCGACGGCGCGCTGCAGTTGACGGCACGTGTTGCCGGCATCCGTACAGGTGAAATCAGGCTGGATGAAATAAAACTGGAGGCCCAGGGCAGCCGCCTGCGCCACAGCATCACTGCCGCATTGCGCGGGACCAATGTCAACGCCGCGCTCAAAGGCGCGGGCGGCCTGAATGAGCAATGGCGCTGGGACGGCAGTGTAGATACGCTGGAAGCACAGGGACGCTTTCCCCTACGAATAACTGCACCTGCCCGCATCAGCGTCGGTCGCAAGCTGTTGATCATTGAAAGCCTGCAGGCCACGGCACTGGACGGCCAGATCGGTCCGCTCTCCATGCGCATGGTAGATGACCGCATCACGACACGCGGCGCCTTTACCAAAATTTCCGCACGCGCTCTGCTCGCACTGACAGCACAATCGGCACTGGACGGTCGCGACCTTAGCGTCGGCGGACGCTGGGATTTTGTGCTGGGCGAGACTGCCAGCGGATCCGCCAGCTTGTATCGGGAACAGGGCGATCTGGGCATGCGCACCGAACGCGATCTGGCCTTTGGATTGACCCATATGAAATTGGATCTGACGGCACAGGACAACACCATAAACGCCACTCTCGGTGCACTCAGCACGCGCATGGGCACCCTCACCGCCCGGGCACAAACACGCCTCGAACGCCGCGACGCCGCCTGGGCCCTGACCAAGAATGCCCCGCTTGAGGGCAATGTGGCGCTGGACATGCAATCGCTGGCCTGGTTACGCGCATTGGCACCACAACTCGATCAAATCAACGGGCGCCTCGCCGCCCGGATCACACTCGCTGGCACTGCCGGGCAACCGCTCATCACCGGCAACGCCAGTGCCGATGCAGTACAGGTGCGTGCCATCGGCCCGGGACTCAATCTGCGCAACGGCACCCTGCGCGCTACCTTTGATGGCGACAACCTGAACATCAGCAAGTTGTACATACAGGCCGGCGACGGCAAGATCGAAGCCGACGGCAAGGCCGACATCAGCAACGGACTGCGCAGTCTGGAGCTCAACGCCCGCGCCGATCGCGCGCGCATACTCGCCAGTCCGGATCTCACGGTGGTCATCAGCGGTGCCGGACACGCAGGCCTGCGCGACCTGCAACTGGCACTTGATGGCAAATTCAAGGTTGATGAAGGACACTACGACCTCGGCACTGAACGCAAACCCGAACTGGGTGACGACGTCACCATCACTGGCCGCACACCCGCAGCATCCGGCGCGAAACCGATCAAAATCGCCCTCGACCTGACGATAGATCTCAGCAACAACTTTGCAGTACGCGGCCACGGCCTGGATGCCGTGCTGGGTGGTGCGGTCCGCATCGCCACGCGGGGTGAATCCCTGCAGGCACTGGGCACCATCCGCACCGTCAGCGGGGAATATTTCGCATTCGGCCAGCGGCTGGCCATAGAGCGCGGCGAACTCAATTTTTCAGGCCCGCTCGCCAACCCCGGTTTGAATCTGCGTGCGGGACGCAAGGTCAAGGCCGTGGAAGTCGGCGTTGAAGTTAGCGGGTCACTGCAACGCCCCGTTGTCAAACTGGTGTCCGATCCCGTGATGTCTGATTCCGAACGGCTGGGCTGGCTGGTGCTGGGACGTGACCCGCAAACAGCAAGTGCTGCTGAACTGGCAATCCTGCAGGCCGCAGCCCTGTCTTCAGGCACCCGCCGAACGACGCCACTGCAGAAACGCATAGCCACAGGGCTGGGACTCGACGAGTTCGGCGTCTCCCAGGGCAGCGATGGCGCATTGGGCGTGGTGGCACTCGGCAAACGCGTCACCGATCAACTGACCGTGCGGCTGGAGCAGACCCTGGGCGGGGCCGTCGGCGGCGTATTAAAAATGGATTACCTGCTCTCGGAGCGCTGGCGGCTGGAAGGCACCGCCGGCGCCGAAAGCGCCGCCGACATCCTCTACACGCTGCGCTTCGACTGAACCTGGACTGAGCTGCGCCGCGAAGCCCAACACTACGCCTAGCGCTTCAAACCGAGCAGGGTATGGCGGCACTTGCGTGCGCCGCAGTGACAGGGATGTTCGCACTTGAGCTTCGGCGTATGGCGCTCTTCCAGCACCAGGTTGTAGTCATACGACAATTCCTGCCCCGCCCCGATGGCGCGTATCGCGTCGATGAACACGTGACCGTCTTCTTCATTAGCTTCACAGTTCGGTGCGCACGAATGATTGATCCAGCGTGCCGGGCCGCCGCGTTTGGTGGCATCAATCACCACCTTGTCATTGGCCGCAAACAGCATGGTGTGCGACGAACCCTCATGCAGGTCGCCGTAGAGCCGGTCCGCCTTCGCGTGCGTCATGCGCTCGCCGGTGTATTCGAGGATGCGCGCGCCCTTGAGGATTGCCATGACTGCAAACACGCCGCGGCCATGCACCGGCGACTTGCGCACGACGACCTTGGACTTGGGTACTTTTTTGGCTGCCACTTTTTTAGTGGCAGCAGCTGATTTTGATAACTTGTTGTTTTTTAACGTTTTTTTTGTTTTTTGCTGCGTGTTGCAGGTTTTGCGCTTGGTGGTCGTGCGTTTCTTTTTTTGAGTCATTGCTTGCGGGGTGCCTGTGTCGTGATTGCGGATTGTAAAAATGAGAAGTCACAGCCTTCATCGGCTTGCGTGATCTGCTCCATGAACAGCTTGCGATAGCCGCGGCCATCACCCTTGCGCGCTTTCGGCGCTTTCCAGCGTTTGCGCCGCGCATCCAGTTCGACATCGCTCACCAGCAGTTCCAGTTTGCGCGCTGGCACATCCAGACGGATGCGATCGCCGTTTTGCACCAGCGCGAGGGTACCACCGATCGCCGACTCCGGCGTCACGTGCAGCACGATGGCGCCGAACGCCGTGCCGCTCATGCGCGCGTCCGAAATTCGCACCATGTCCTTGACGCCTTTGGCCGCAAGTTTTTTCGGTATCGGCAGATAACCCGCCTCCGGCATGCCCGGTGCACCGCGCGGCCCGGCATTTTTCAGAACCAGAATATCGTCAGCATTCACATCCAGTTCGGGATCGTCAACACGATCCGCCAGATCCTGCAGCGACTCGAACACCACCGCGCGTCCTTCGTGCCGGACGAGTTTCTGATCCATTGAGGCCTGCTTGATGACTGCTCCACCGGGCGCCAGATTGCCGCGCAATACCGCGATGCTGCCACCGGCGAACACCGGGTCCTTGAACCGCCGCACCACTTTCTGATCCCAGGCCGGCGGTGCAGCGGCAAGATCTTCACCCAGCGTTTTGCCAGTAACCGTCAGCGCCTTCAGATTCATCTGGTGTTTGAGTTCACGCAGGATCACTGCCAGACCGCCGGCCTTGTACAGATCCTCCATGTAACCCTGCCCCGTCGGCTTCAGATCAACCAGCACCGGCGTCTCACGCCCCATGCGATCGAAAGCATCCAGGTCCAGCTTGATGCCGAGGCGCCCCGCCATCGCCGTCAGATGCACGATGGCATTGGTGGAACCACCGACCGCAAACAATACGCGCAACGCATTCTCGAACGCTTCAACGGTCATGATCTTGCTCGGCGTCAGGCGTTCTTTCGCCAAGCCCACCGCGCGCGCGCCGCTGGCCTCGGCCTGACGCAACCGATCCGCCATCACCGCCGGCACGCAGGAGCCGCCCGGCAACATCATACCCAGCGCTTCGCTGCACAACGCCATGGTGCTTGCGGTACCCATCACCATGCAGGTGCCAGCAGACGGCGCCAGCTTGTTGTTGACCTCGCCGATTTCCTGTTCGGATATTTCGCCGGCACGGTAGCGGCCCCAGAAACGCCGGCAGTCGGTGCAGGCACCCAGCCGCTCGCCCTTGTGGTCGCCGGTGATCATCGGTCCGGTCACCAGCATGATCGAAGGAATGTCCGCACTCGCCGCGCCCATCAGCAACGCCGGCACTGTCTTGTCGCAGCCGCCGATCAGCACCACGGCATCCACAGGCTGGCCGCGCATCATTTCCTCGGTATCGACCGCCATCAGGTTGCGCAGGTACATGCTGGTCGGATGCGCAAACGATTCATGCAGCGTGATCACCGGAAACTCCACCGGCAGTCCGCCCGCCAGCATCACGCCGCGCTTCACTGCATCGATCAGGTCGGGCACGTTGCGATGACAGGCGTTGAGGCCGCTGAAGGTATTGGTAATGCCGATGATGGGCCGCTCCAGCGCATCATCGGTATAACCCATGGCCTTGATGAAGGCCTTGCGCAGAAACAGCGAAAACCCTTCATCGCCGTAGGCGGTCAGGCCCTTGCGCATACCGGACTTGCTGGCAGTGCCGCCCGCTTTGCGACTCACGCTGCCGTTTTTACGACTCACGCCGCCGTTTTTCTTTTCAGCCATGTGATGGTAATCAGTGAGTAAAAATAAGAATTGCACGATAGCCGAAGCCATCAGGCGAGGCAAGGCAGCACGCCTGCGCTCATTTGCCGAGACTCATTTACCTAGAAATACCGGCGGACGTTTCTCGATGAACGCCCGCAGCGCTTCTTTGGTGTCTTCCGTGCCGCGCAACTTGGTGTTCATGTTGTTCTGCATTTCCAGGTGTTGCTCCACGCCCTGGTCAAAGGCGCGGCGCAGCGCCTGCTTGGTCATGCGCACGGCCAGCGGCGCCTTGCTGTTGAGTCGTGCTGCCAGTGCCAGCGCTTCCGTCAGCAACTGGTCATGCGGTACCACCTTGCTGACCAGACCCCAGGCCTTCGCCTGCGCCGCATCAAAGGGTTCACCCAGCAGGCAGATTTCCGCAGCCACGGCATGTCCGACCAGCCGCGGCAAATACCAGCTGGAGGTCTCACCCATCAGTCCCCGTTCGACAAAATTGACGCCGAAATTCGCCAACTCGCTGGCAATGCGGAAATCGGCCGCAAACGCCATATTGCAGCCCGCACCGCGGGTCACACCGTTGACAGCGGCAATCACCGGTTTGCTGATTTCACTGAAAGCGATGGCGTAGTAATACTGGGGATCAAACAGCGGCTGCGGCGGCGGTCCACCCGCGCCCGCCTTTTCCGCTTCGGCTCGCGCCTTGAGGTCGGCGCCGGAACAGAAGCCACGGCCGTTACCGGTGACGATCAGGGTCCACACTGCCGGATCCGCTTCTGCGGCACGCACCACGGCGCTGATCTCATGGCGCATCACGTCGTCTATGGCATTAAGCCGCTGCGGACGATTGAGCGTCAGCACGCCCGTGTGCTCTTTTACTTCCCACTGGATAGCCTGATACATGCCGGCACCTTTCGGGTTTCGTGTATTGATTTTAATGGCAGTGGCTGCCGCAAAGAGTCCGCACCATACCGGCGCCACGGCCGCTGTGCAACAGTGCCCGGCAGCACTGCACCGCCTCGATCAGGGCGGGCACATTGCGATGACAGGCGTTGAAACCGCTGAAGGTATTGATATTGATAATGCCGATGATGGGCAAGTCCAGCGCATCATCGGTGTAGCCCATGGCCTTGATGAAGGCTTTGCGCAGAAACAACGAAAAAACCTCATCGCCGTAAGCAGTTAGGCCGCGGCGCCGCATTTGGTCGTTGCCATTGCTGATGAACCTCAGTAAAAAGGGGACTACAAAGGAGCCCGAAGATAACCGACCAGCGTGTGTGCGGCGCAACCATGTCGCACCGCCTGAACGGCAATCGCTACCGACACCCCGTCACGCTTGCACGCCCCCGCCATTGGGATTATCAATCGCACTTGAGAGGGCTCAAAACCGGTATTTCTTGATGAAAATCAAGCACTACCACTTTTCACCATCAGTAGTGTGGCGCATACTACTGACCACAATTGCTTGTATATAATGTCGCCCTCTGACGCACCGGCAACCAGAAAGGCCAGCAATGAATGAATCCGCACTTGGCGCCCGCGCCATCACGCTCACCGAACAGGAAATCAGCCGCGACACCCTGATCGAGAAATACGCCAAGGGCAAAGAAACCAGCATCACCGAAGTGCGCCACAGAGTGGCGCGCGCCCTCGCCCAAGCCGAACCCGAGGAACAGCGCGCGCTGTGGGAAAAACGTTTCCTGCAGGCGCAGGAAGACGGATTCATTCCCGCCGGCCGCATCAATTCAGCCGCCGGTGTGCAACTGCAGGCAACGCTGATCAACTGTTTCGTGCAACCGGTGGGCGATTCCATCTCCGAAATCGTCGACGGCCGCCCCGGGATTTACATCGCACTGCAGGAAGCCGCTGAAACCATGCGCCGCGGCGGCGGTGTCGGTTATGACTTCTCCTCGATCCGCCCCAAAGGCGCTGAAGTCAAAGGTACACAATCCAGCGCTAGCGGCCCCGTATCGTACATGCGCGTGTTCGACCGCTCCTGCGAAACCGTCGAATCCGCAGGTTCGCGCCGCGGCGCACAGATGGGAGTGTTGCGCTGTGACCACCCGGATGTCGAAGATTTCATCCACGCCAAGGACAAGGGCGACCTCACCAATTTCAACATCTCGGTCGGTGTCACTGACGGTTTCATGGAAGCCGTGGAGCAGGACAAGGATGTAGAGCTCGCACACCGCGCAAAACCCAATGCCAAACAGATGGCTGCAGGCGCGTGGCAGCGCGAAGATGGACTGTGGGTGTACCGCAAGGTGCCGGCGCGCGAACTGTGGGAACAGATCATGCACTCGACCTACGACCATGCCGAACCCGGCATCCTGTTCATCGATCGCATGAACCGCGACAACAACCTCAATTATTGCGAGACCATAGAGGCAACCAATCCCTGCGCCGAACAACCGCTACCGCCGTACGGCTGCTGCTGCCTGGGTTCGATCGACCTCACCAAATTCGTCAAGCAGCCCTTTGCCGAAAATACGGCGTTTGATTATGAGCATTTCGGCCGCGTCGTCGCGGTGGCCGTGCGCATGCTCGACAATGTGCTCGATGTCACCGCATGGCCGCTACCGCAGCAGCAGGAAGAAGCCGCCAACAAACGCCGCGTCGGCCTCGGCTTTACCGGACTGGGTGACGCACTGATCATGCTGCGCCAGCGCTACGACACGCTGGAAGCGCGGCAGGTGGCAGCAAAAATATCTGCAGCGATGCGCGACCATGCCTATCGCGCCTCTGCCGACCTTGCGCGCGAAAAAGGCGCTTTTCCGATGTTCAACGTCGACCTCTACCTGTCCGGCACCAGTTTCGCCGCGCGCCTGCCCGAAGAGATCAAGCAACACATCCGCAAACACGGCATCCGCAACAGCCACCTGCTGTCAATCGCACCCACCGGCACCATCAGCCTCGCATTCGCCGACAACGCATCGAACGGCATAGAACCGCCGTTTTCATGGACCTATACCCGCAAGAAGCGCATGCCCGACAACACCATGCGCGAATTTGCGGTCGAAGATCATGCCTGGCGGCGCTGGAAGGCACAGGGCGGCAATACCGCGCAGCTGCCGCCGTGGTTCGTCACGGCGCTGGAAATTTCAGCGCACGCCCATGAGGAAATGGTCGCCGCGGTGGCACCGTACGTTGACACTAGTATTTCAAAAACGGTGAACGTGCCGGAAGACTATCCCTACGGCGACTTCCAGGATTTGTATTTCCGCGCCTGGAAATCCGGCCTGAAAGGCCTCGCCACTTACCGCCCCAACAGCATACTGGGTTCGGTGCTGTCGGTAGAGCCTTCGGCAAAACTGGCGGACAAAGACAAGGCGCCACAGGATTTCCGCAGCGACGACGTCAACCGCCGCATCCGCATTCAGCACCTGCCCGCACCGGTGCTGTCGAGCCTGCGCTGGCCCGGCCGTCCAGCGATGACCGCCGGCAATCCGGCGTGGACCTACATGATCGAACATCCGCACGGAGCCTTCGCGGTGTTCATCGGCCATATCGAGAACAACCATAACCACGCCTTCGAAGTCTGGGTCAATGGCAGCGAACAGCCGCGCGGCCTGGGTGCTGTCGCCAAAACACTGTCCATGGACATGCGTGCCGACGACGCGGGCTGGCTGAAACTGAAACTCGACACCCTGGCCAAGGCCGGCGGCGACGAACCCTTCGACATGCCATTCCCGCCACACGGCGAAGTGAAGCGCATGCCCTCGGTGGTCGCAGCATTCGCGCAGGTCGTGCGCTGGCGCGCCGACCAGTTGGGTGCACTGACCTCGCCCGGCGCACCGTTGTTCGGCCAGTCGGCTACCCCCGTGCTTGATGCCATGTTTGCGCCGAAAGAACCCAAGACCGGCACCGACGGCACCATGTCATGGACGGTGGACGTGCTCAATCCACGCACTGGTGATGATTTTGTATTGGGCATCAAGGAAATTACCCTGCCCGGCGACGGGCAGAATGCCGGCATCACGCGACCGTACTCGATGTGGCTATCCGGCGAATATCCGCGTGCACTCGATGGCTTGTGCAAGATCCTGTCACTGGACATGCGGGTGATGGACCCGGCATGGATCGGCATGAAACTGAAAAAACTGCTGGAGTTTCCAGAACCGTTGGGTGACTTCATGGCTTTCGTACCGGGCGCGCGCAAACAGGCCACGTATCCCTCAACCGTCGCCTATGTCGCGCAGTTAATCCTGCACCGCTACACGATGCTCGGCCTGCTCAATGCAGACGGTGCGCCGCTGATTCAAATGGGCATACTCGAAGCCCGCGACGGCGGCACGGCGCCGCGCCTGATGAAGGGCAGCCGCTGCCCTGAATGCGGCAATCAAACGCTGATCCGCAAGGACGGCTGCGATTACTGCACAGCCTGCGGTTATACCGGCGCTTGCGGCTAGAACCCCGCACTGCCCACAGTCCACATGCTCTGAGCACTACGCGCCGCGCTGACGGCGCGTAGTAATATTCTCCGCACACCCGGAGGATTGCACTGTGCCGAAAACCACTCTGGGTCGCCTGCCGCGCGAGGCGATCCGCATGCTCGAACTGCCGCGCGTCGCCCCCGAAATTCTCGACGGCTTCCGCAACCTGGTTGATCTGACCGGCACGATTTCCGATGCCTGTGACGAACTGGGCATCGTCGCTGTCATTCCCGGCTATATCCTGCCACCGGTCAACATCGGCAAACGCATCGTCGGCCCGGCGCTGACCGTGCGCAACATTGCGCATGCCACGCAGATCCACAAAGCGGCCAACGACAAAACCAGCGGCCAGGGCGAGACCGAGGCGCACAATCTCGCCGAACCCGGCGACGTACTGGTCATCGAAGGCGTCATGGGCTGCTCCAACATGGGTGGCCAGTCGGCGACCATCGCCAAACGCCAGGGCTTCATCGGCGCTATCGTTGACGCCACAGTGCGTGATCCCGAACAGTACCGCGGCATGGACTGGCCGGTATGGTGCAAAGGTTTCACACCGATCACCGGCAAATGGCGCATGCAGACGGTTGAAGTGAACGGCACCGTGCAAATCTGCGGCATCCAGGTCAAACCTGGCGACATCGCCTGCGCTGACGAGGCGGGTGTCGCCTTCATTCCGCACGAAAAAGCCGCGCAAGTGCTGGCAGCCGCGCGCAGGATCGATACCGGTGACAACAAACGTAAGGCCGACATCGATGCCGGCACCAGCGTCGCCGAGCTGATTACAAAAAAATACAAGTAACTGCTGCAACCACTCCCGAGGAAACAATGAGCGAACCCACTAACCTGATTTTTATCATGTCCGACGAGCACAACAAACGCGTACTCGGTTGCGCCGGCCACCCCATGATCAAGACACCGAGCCTCGACGCGCTGGCTGCCAACGGCACGCGCTTCACTTCGGCCTACACCAACTGCCCGATCTGTGTGCCAGCGCGCGCATCTTTTGCCACCGGCCAGTACGTGCACCAAATCCGCTACTGGGACAACGCCATCGCCTATGACGGAAAAATTCCGACCTGGGGTCACCGGCTGATGGCTCAGGGCCATCATGTGACGTCGATCGGCAAGCTGCATTACCTGGATTCCGACGCCAAACGCAACGGCTTCGACGAGGAAATCCTGCCCCTGCACATCGTCAATGGCGTGGGTGATCTGCTGGGCCTGATCCGCGAGGAACTGCCACGTCGCCCCGGCTCTGCCAACCTCGGCCCCGAAGCCGGTAAAGGCGAATCCGAGTACACCAAATACGACCGCAGCATTGCTGCTGAAACCATCAAATGGCTGAAGCAGAAAGCGCCAGCATTGAAAGCCAAACCCTGGGCGCTGTATGTCGGTTTCGTCTCTCCGCATTTTCCGCTGATCGCACCACCCCAGTTCTACGATATGTACCCTGAGGATGCCGTACCGTGGCCCGACATGTATGCCAAAGACCAGCGTCCGCAACATCCGTTCACCGATGCCATGCGCAAATGCCTGTGTTATGACGACGCCTTTGATGAACCCATGGTACGTCGGGCCATCGCCGCCTATTTCGGATTGACATCTTTCCTCGACGACAACGTCGGCCAGATCCTGCGCACACTGGAAGAGACCGGACTGATGAACAATACCCGCGTCGTCTATACCTCGGATCACGGCGACAACCTAGGCACCCGCGGCATGTGGGGAAAATCGACGATGTACGAGGAATCCGCGGGCATACCGATGATCCTCGCCGGCCCCGGCGTGCCCGCGGGCAATGTCTGCGACACGCCCGTTACGCTGGCCGACGGCTTTCCGACGTTCATCCATGCGCTGGGCGCAAAGCCGCATCCCGATGACGCCAAATTGCCGGGAACATCATTGATCGATGTCGCGCAAGGGCTGGTGCCGCCACGCACCGTCCTGTCCGAATATCACGCCGCCGGTGCAGTATGCGGCGCTTCGATGATCCGGCATGGCCAGTGGAAGTACATCCATTACGCCACGCTGCCGCCGATGCTGTTTGATTTGAAAAATGATCCCAATGAACGCAAGGACCTAGGCCGCGATCCAGCGCACAAGGCGGTGATTGCCGAATGCGAAGCCGCGCTGCGCAAAGTTGTCGATCCCGATGCCGCCGACAAGCTGGCCAAATCCGACCAGAAAGCCATGATCGAAAAATACGGCGGTGAAGACGCCATCCTTAAACGCGGCACTTTCCGCTATTCGCCGCCGCCAGGTGTTAAAGCCTCATACCATTGAAACCCGGATTTACCGGACATCAGGGAGAACACACCATGTATTGGAAATTCGCAGCAACAATGACCTGCATCGCACTGGCCACATCAACCCACTTGGCGGCCGCGCAGTCCTATCCGACCAAGCCGATCCGCTTCCTCGTTGCAAGCCCGCCCGGCGGCTCGCCTGACATACTTGCGCGCATCGTCGGCACCAAGCTGTCAGAACAGATGAAACAGCAGGTGATCGTTGACAACCGTTCCGGCGCGAGCGGCGTGATCGGCCTGGAGATCGCCAAAGACGCCGCGCCTGACGGTTATACCCTGCTGCTCGCAACCTCGACCACCTTTGCTGCCCTGCCCGCACTGAAGAAGAATCTGCCTTACGATGCCGAGCGCGATTTCATTGCCCTGTCGCGCATCGCACGGGTCGCGAACGTTGTCACGGTAAATGCCGGCATCGGCGTCAATTCCATCGCCGATCTCGTGAAACTGGCGAAGGCCAAGCCCGACAGCCTCAATTACGGCTCCGCCGGCAATGCTTCGCCGGCGCACCTTGCCGGGGCCATGCTCAACGTGCTCGCGGGCATCAAGACCACGCATATCCCGTACAAAGGCGCGGCACCCGCGCTGCTCGACATGATCGGTGGGCAAATTCAGTTCCTGATCACCTCACCGCTGGTTGCGATGCCGCATGGCCGCGCCGGTCGCATCAAGGTAATCGCCACCACCGGTGCCCAACGCGATCCCCTGTTGCCCGATCTGCCGGCCGTGGCGGAATCCGTGCCTGGTTACGAAATCGTGCAGTGGTGGGGCGTAGTATTTGCCAAGGGCACGCCGCCGGCCATCAACCAGCGCATGCACAAGGAGCTGATGACTGCGCTTAATTCTCCGGACGTGAAGGTATTGATGAACAAAAACGGCGCCTCCCCAAATCCGGAGCAGCCGGCCGAATTCGTCGCCTTCATGAAATCCGAACGCGCACGCATCGCCAATATCGGGAAACAAGCCGATATCAAACTGGATTAATGCATCCGACGAGAGCTGACACATGACACAACCCGCCAATCTGATCCTGTTTCAATCGGACAACCATAACGGACACATCACCGGCTGTTACGGCCATCCATTTGTCAAAACACCGACCATGGACCGCATCGCTTCCAGCGGTGCGCGTTTCGCCAACGCCTATTGCACCAGCCCGCTGTGCTGTCCCTCGCGCTCCAGCCTTGCCACCGGCCGTTATCCCCACCAGACCGGTTACTGGGACAACGCCCTCACCTACGACGGGCGTGTGCCGAGCTGGCACCATCGGCTGCGCGAGCAAGGGCATACCGTGGTCGCCGTGGGCAAGCTGCATTACCGCTCTAGCGACGACGACAATGGGTTTACCGAGGAAATCGTGCCCATGCATTTGCATGAGGGCAAAGGTGCCATCAAGAACCTGCTGCGCGGTTACGGCACAGAACCGCGCAAGGATGACGGCAGTTTCTGGAAGCTTTATATCGAACGCTCCGGCGTCGGCGAAACGCATTACCAGGAATACGATCGCACCATCACAGCGAAAGCTGTGGAATGGCTGCAGCGCAATGCCGGCAACAGCGGCAAACCCTGGGTGTTGTACGTGTCCTACATCAGCGCACATCCGCCGTTCACCGTGCCGCAGCGCCTCTGGGATCTTTATCCGGAGCGCAACATGCCGTTGCCGCCGGCCTTCCGTCCCGGCGAGCGTCCCGAACATCCCGCAGTCGAACATTTGCGCTACATGGACGGCATGCGCGTGATGAGCGATGAAGCCGCGCTGCGGCGCATCGCTGCCGGTTACTTCGGACTCATTACGCACCTCGATGAGCAGATCGGCGCCGTGTTGAATGCCGCAGAGGAACTCGGCCTGCTCGGCAATACCCGCATCGCCTATACCAGCGACCACGGCGAACTGTTCGGTGCGCAGGGCATGTTCGGCAAAAAAAACCTGTACGAAGGCGCCATCCGTGTGCCCCTGCTGATTACGGGTCCTGGAATTTCGCAAAAAAAGGTCATCAGCCAACATGTCTCTCATGTCGACCTGTTCCCGACCATCGCCACCGCTGTCGGCGCCAGGCTGGCGCCTACCGACAGCGACCTGCCAGGCATCGATTTGTGGCCTGCCATCGAAGGTCGGGAAACAAAACGCACTGCGTTCGCCGAATACCACGCGCAAGGCTCGAAAGCTGGCGCTTTTGTCTTGCGTGACGGTGCGATGAAACTGATTTATCACGTCGGCATGACATCACAGCTATTCAACCTCGAAAACGACCCGGACGAAACACGCGATCTGGCCGCAACCGAACCCGGCGCCGTACAATCGCTGCAGAAAACGCTCAAGACTATTTGCGACCCAGAAGCCATAGATGCCCGCGCCAAGGCCGATCAGCGCGCAGCCGCCGCTGCCTGGGGTGGCGCCGCGCAATTGCTGGGAGAGACTCAGATCCTGTTCACGCCGCCACCCGGGGTATCGAAGGAAGATGCCTGGGCCATACCCGGGAACCGGTAAACGCCAATAGCATCGCTGCCTGCGGCAGTGCACGATGTGAAATCCGAATAAAAAAAGGGCGCCCGAAGGCGCCCGGAAGTCCCTACATGCGTTTGCTCACACCCTGCGCAGCATGTTGATTTTTCAGTCTTTCACAAAAATCAGCCGCTCATGCGCACGATGCTCACCTTTACTGGACTTCCAGCATCGAGCAAAGTTCCCGACGGATTGTGCACAAAAAAAAGGGCGCCCGCGGGCGCCCTTTCCAATCCGGCAATGTTTGCCGAAATAGTACACTGCAACTTCAGCCTATTTCAGCTTCGGAATTCCGGCATCCTTCACCACTTGTTTCCAACGCGCGGTTTCACTGCTGACGAACTTGCTGAACTCGTCCGAAGAACCCATCCACGCCTCCAGACCCTGATCCTCCAGCTTCTTCTGGTTTGCGGACACGGCCGAAACCTTGGCCAGCGAGTCATGAAGTTTTTTCACTGCTTCCACGGGCGTGCCCTTGGGTGCAAACATGCCGTACCAGGCGTAATACGTGAAACCTTTAAGACCCGCTTCCATCAGCGTCGGCACATCGGGTACTGCCGGCGCACGCTTCTCGCTGCTGACGCCCAGGGCCTTCAGCTTGCCATTGCGCACCTGCGGAACCAGCGAAGGCATGGTGCCGAACAGCATCTGCACCCGACCGGCAGAAGTATCAATGATGGCCGGGCCGCTGCCGCGATACGGCACGTGCACGATGTTCATGCCGGACGCCTTCTTCAGCAGTTCGGTCGACAGATGAATCGAGGAACCGTTACCTGCCGACGCATAGTTGAGTTTTCCCGGCTTCGCCTTGACCATGGCAATGAACTCTTTCACATTCTTGACTCCCAGTGTCGGCGGCACCACCAGCATGTGCGGCTGGCGCGCAAGCAGATAAACCGGATCAAAATCCTTCTCGGGATCGAAATTCAGCTTGCTGTACATCGCTGGCGCGGTGGCAAACGATGCCGACGCAATCAGCACGTTGTAACCATCGGGTTCCAGCGTCGAGGCCACTTCGGCGCCGAGTGTGCCGCCGGCACCCGGACGGTTGTCGAGAACCAGGTTCGTACCCAGTTCAGGCTCCAACCAGATCATGAATTGCCGCGACGTGATGTCAGTGCCACCACCGGGCGAAAATGGAATAATGACGCGTATGGGCCTGTCAGGATATTCTGCAAGGGCAACACCGCTTACCGCAAGCACCCCGCCGAGCAGCGCAGAAATCAAACGTGGGAAAAGACTCATGTGGTTCCTCCTATAATGTTTATGTATATGTTGCAGGTCTGAGGTGCAACAGGAGAGCGATGTGCGTAAGGCATTGCAACGCAACAAGCTCGTTACAAAAAGATCAATTTACAAGCGAGATCAATGCAACTAGCCGCAAAAAAACAGACGTACTATGCGCCTCCCTCAATATGGACTGCATATTCCCACGTAAGTTCCGCGTTTATGACGTTCATTTATGACTCTTACTGAATTGCGCTATGTTGTCGCCGTCGCGCGCGAACGGCATTTTGGCCGTGCTGCAGAGGCGTGTTTTGTCAGCCAGCCGACGCTGTCGGTTGCCGTAAAAAAACTCGAAGTCGAACTTGGTGTGCAGATATTTGAACGCGGGCCCAGTGAAATCACCATCACGCCCGCCGGCAATCGCGTCATCGAGCAGGCACAACGTACTCTCGAAGAAGCAGAAAAAATAAAAAGCATCGCCAAAGCCACCGCTGACCCGCTGGACGGTCCGCTCACGCTGGGCGTCATATTCACGGTGGCGCCCTATCTGCTGCCACAACTGATACCGGTGTTGCGCAAGCGCACACCGAAGATGCCGTTGATGCTCGAAGAAAACTACACTGCCACACTGACCGAACGGCTGAAACGTGGCGACATCGATGCCGCCATCGTCGCACTGCCCTACAGCGAGCCGGGCATCACCGTGACACCGCTGTATGACGAACCCTTTCTCGTCGCCCTGCCCAAAGCCCATCCGTGGGCCGCACGCAAAACCATCGCGGCCGCCGATCTGGCAAACGAAAGCCTGCTGCTACTCGGCACTGGGCACTGTTTCCGCGATCAGGTGCTCAACGCCTGCCCCGCGCTGAAACAGTCCGGCGCCACACCCGGTTCATTGCAGAAAACCGTCGAAGGCTCCTCGCTGGAAACCATCCGCCTGATGGTGGCCTCGGGGATGGGACTCACCATACTCCCCGCCTCGGCCGTGCCGGCGAAACGCGCTGCTGCCGATCTGCTGACCTATATACCGTTCTCGCGTCCGACACCCGATCGCCGGGTGATACTGGCGTCGCGCTCCAGTTTCCCGCGCAGCGCTGCGCTGCAGGCCATACGTCAGGCGATTGCAGTCTGTAGCCTCAACGGCGCCCTCCCAGTAAATTACAAATAATTGTTAATAATCAATTGGTTATGAATTCTGCCCAATTATAGTCAATAACTATCTATTAACTAATAACAATCAATTGGATTAATTATGTTCGGGCCGGCAACATGCACTCCATGCGTTGCGAAACGTACCCCTTTTAAACCACAGGAGTTGCCATGAAGCCCGAATCAGTCACCGTCAAGAACATCGAATCCGCCTTCGCCGGCGAATCGATGGCGCACATCAAATACATGTACTTCGCCAAAATCTGCCGCGCGCAGGGCGATGTTGAAACCGCCAAAGTATTCGAAGACACCGCGGCGCAGGAAGTACAACACGCATTCGGCCATCTTGATCTGCTCTATCCGCAGTCCGAAATGAGCCCTGCCAAGGCGCTGGACATGGCGATCGCCGGCGAAACTTACGAATACACTGAAATGTATCCGCAGTTCCGCCACCTCGCCGAAGAGGAAGGCAATCACGCCGCGGTCAAGGAAATGGACGAGCAGATCGAGGAATCAAAGGAACATGCCGCCCGCTTCCGCCAGACGCTGGCCAAGGCCGCCAAGCGTTTTGCCGCTCTGGCCAAGGTCGAGGAACGCCACGCCAACCATTACCGCGCCACATTGGCTCGGGTCAACGCTTAAAGGAGAACCGAATATGTCCACTGAAAATAAAGTCTGGGAATGCATCGTCTGCGGTTATGTCTATGACGAAGCCGTCGGTGATCCGGAGCACGGCATCCAAGCCGGCACCTGCTGGGAAGACGTGCCGGAAGACTGGGCTTGCCCCGAATGCGGGATTGCCAAGGCTGATTTTGAAATGGCATTGAAAGCAGCGTAGCGCCCTGCACCTGTCCCGCATCCCCTGCGGGACAGGCATGGGCAGCAGTGTATCCGTTCGCGGAAAATACATTTTGGCAAAACCACAACATCAGCAGCTGCGCGCTGCTGATGTTGTTTGATACCATCCTGCGTTGAATTTCTCCAGGAACACCATGAACCCGATCATCATCATCGGCAGCGGCCTGGCCGGCTACAACACGGCCAAGGAACTGCGCAAACTCGATACCACGACGCCGCTCGCCGTAATTTCTGCCGACAGCGGCCCGTTCTATTCCAAACCCATGCTGTCGAATGCACTGGCCTCGAAAAAAACGCCGGAGGCCATTGCGCTGAGCACGCCGGAACAAATGGCCACCCAGCTCACGGCCACCGTACGCCCGCATACCCGCGTCTCCGCCATCGACACCGCGGCGCATGCCGTCCACATCGGCGACGAAGTGCTGCAATATTCAAAACTGGTGCTGGCGCTGGGCGCCGACCAGATCCGCCTGCCGGTCACCGGCAATGGCGCGGCCGACATCCTGACCGTCAACGACCTCGACGATTACGCACGCTTCCGCACCACGATTTCCGGCAAGAAAACCGTGCTCATCATCGGCGCCGGCCTGATCGGCTGTGAGTTCGCCAACGATCTTGCCGCCGGCGGCTACGTTGTGGACATCATCGACATTGCGCCACAAGCACTGGGCCGGCTGCTGCCGCCCGAAGGCGGCGCATTGCTGCAGGCCAAATTGGCGGCACTGGGTGTCAACTGGCATCTGGGCACCGGCGTGCAGAACGTTGCCCGCAGTGCTGAGGGTTACGCCGTCACGCTGGCCAACGGCACCCAGTTGCAGTCTGATGTAGTGTTGTCCGCAGTGGGCCTCAAGCCGCGCACCGCGCTGGCGGCAGCCGCAGGACTCAAGATCAATCGCGGTATCGTCCTCAACCGTCACCTCGAAACCAGCGCGCCCGACGTTTATGCATTGGGCGACTGCGCCGAAATCGAAGGTCTGGTCATGCCTTACGTGATGCCGATCATGCATGCCGCACGCGCACTGGCGCAGACCCTCGCCGACAAACGCACAGCGGTGGCGTTCCCGGCGATGCCGGTGATGGTCAAGACGCCCGCCTGCCCGACCATCGTCGCGCCGCCCGCGGCCGGTGCCGCAGGCGAGTGGCAGATCGAAGCCACCGCTGAAAGCGTGAAATCATTGTTTGTTGATGCCGACGGCAAACTGCTGGGCTTCGCACTCAATGGCACCGCCACTGCGGAACGCGCCAAACTCGCACCACAACTGCCGCCGGTACTGGCCTGAGCCAGCACATGCAGCGGGACCACTGTTAAAATTCCAGTGATGCTGCCTCCCGTCACCCAGATGCTGCTGATCGCGAATGTCGCGGTCTATCTGCTGCAACTCGCACTCGGCGACACGCTGGTCATCTGGTTCGGCCTGTGGCCCTTCCACACCCCTGCGAACTACGGCGCTGGTTTCCTGCCCTGGCAGGTGCTGACCTACGGCTTCCTGCACGGCGGGCTGATGCACATCGGCTTCAACATGCTGGCGCTGTACATGTTCGGCGGCCAGATCGAGCAGGTGTTCGGCTCGCGGCGTTTCCTGATTTATTACCTGGGCTGCGTGTTCGCCGCGGCGCTGGCACAACTGGCGACTGCGGCGTTCGTCGGCGGCATGGCGTATCCGACGATAGGTGCCTCGGGCGGCGTGTTCGGCCTGCTGCTGGCCTATGGCATGTTTTTCCCGCGCCGCACGGTGATGCTGATATTCCCGCCCATACCCATGCCAGCGTGGCTGTTTGTCACGCTCTACGGTGCACTTGAGATCTATTTTGGCGTCACCGGCAGCCAAGCCGGGGTTGCGCACTTCGCACATCTGGGTGGCATGCTGGGCGGCTACATCCTGATTCGCCAGTGGCGGCAGCGCCCACCCAATCAGCATTAACGGGCACTGACAAATCCAGGATTAAAACTCCGGCATCAATCTCCGGCCCAGCAACGCTGCAATACGCCGACGATCCAGGCCGCTGCCGGATCGACTGTCGTATGTTTCAAAGGCTGTCCGTCACCGCTCTCCTGGCGCAGCGCATATAACCGCGCCGCACGCACATTGGCGTCGCGCACGGTAAAACCGTAACGCGCAAAACGATCCATATCAATAGCGTTGACTTCTGCCGGCACGTCACGAAACCAGATCCAGTCCGCAACGAAACCCTGCGCCAGTTGCTCCAGGTCCGCGTAAAGGTTTTTTTCCACCCGTTCCGGCGGCGCAATCACCGCACTCTCCGGTGCAGCAGCGGCATGACTCAACTGCCAGCGTTGCACCCAGTCGGGGGCCCCATCAGTAGCCACCAGTTCGACTGCCTCACCGCTGCGCGTCACCCGGAACAAGGCGTCGCGCTGATGATTCAACACATAACCTGCCCACACCTGCGCATCGATCTGCACCAGTGCCACGGCCAACTCCAGCGTGCCGTCTGCCGTCGCGCACATATAACGGTTAGGCGTATCCGTGCTCGCCAGTGTGAGAGGTTCTTCCATGTGCTGGGTGATTTCACCGTTGGCAATCTGCGCGCGGCCCTTGCGCCCGGCACCGACATTGACCCATTCCGCGGTAATCGTCAGCCCCGGGAAATCCTGCGAGGCTGCAGCAAATACCGGAAAGGGTATGCCACCACGCACTTTGAAGTCGTACGACAGTGCATCAGCGCCGTGATGTTCCTCGAACTCGCCGTCGAAACCCTCTTCGACCAGCAACGCCTTGATGCGCGCATCACAGGCTGGCAGCGACGCGCCTGCACCGGTGACCGTCAATGTCGCATGTATCAGCAGATCCATGGCTGGTGTGCCCGTGTTTTTGAATCATGGAACATCATGTCTCCCTCCCGGCCGCATGATGACAGGCAGGTAGTGTAAATGCAGTGCGCCAAATCAGGTAATCTCCCGCCTCATGGTTGCACGCAAAACTACCGTAGCGCTGAAACTCGGCGACTACTACATGGGTCGCGACAAACTGCATCGCGACGAACTCACCCCCGAACTGCGCGGCAATGCCCGCGATATCGTAGAGCGGGTGAACCAGCTGTTGCAGCGCGCCGGCATTGCCGCACAAATATCCTCGGGCTGGCGCCCCGCCGCCATCAACGCCAACGTGCCCGGCGCGGCGCGGCACAGCAAACACATCAGTTGCCTGGCCATCGATCTGCACGACCGCGAGGGTGCGCTTGACGCCTGGTGCATGGCCCATCTCGCAGTGCTGGAAGAACTCGGTCTGTGGCTGGAACACCCTGCGGCGACGCCGGGATGGTGCCATTTGCAAACCTGCCCGCCGCGCTCGGGTAATCGCGTATTCGAACCATAACTTGTTGATTTTATTAATTTTTAATTAATACAGCAAGCTACTCCAGAAATACAGCGTAATCCTCCAGTGCGATGCGTTCGGGCTGGAAAGTATTGATCACGGCATCACCATCGGCATAACCCAGCGCCATGCCACAAATCACCACCCACTCACACCCCAGACCCAGTTCCCGCCGCACCACATCCGGATAACTCGCAATCGACGCTTCCGGACAGGTATGCAGACCCCGGCCCCGCGCCGCCAGCATCAGCGTCTGCAGGAACATGCCGTAATCCAGCCAGCTGCCTTTTTCCAATTCACGGTCAATGGTAAACACCAGCCCCGCCGGTGCGCCGAAAAAATTGTAGTTGCTCGCGCGATAGGCCTTGGATTTTTCATGATCACCACGGCCTATGCCCAGCGTGCCGTAAAGCCCCCAGCCGCAGGCGCGACGCCGTGCCAGATAGGGCTCCACCACCGGATCGGTGTAATACTCGTAATCGCGCTGATGCTCCGGTTCGTCGTTGAGGAAAGCCTGCTGGATGGCAACGCCCACACGCTGTAACGTCGCACCGGTCAGTACATGCACGCGCCACGGCTGGATGTTCGAACCGCTGGGCGCATGTCGCCCCAGTGCCACAATCTCGCGCAGTATTCCGTCCGGCACCGAGTCAGCTTTGTAGGCGCGGATCGAGCGGCGTGTGCGCGCCGCCTCGAAAACATCCCCCGCCACGGCATTGATGTCGCGATTGATTTCAGTCATCCGTTATTCCCTTCGCAATCAGCGCAAGTTTTTCCCCGCGGCTCAATTGTTTGATCTGGTATTCACGCCGGCTCGCTGTCGAACGATCAGCTGCAGGTTCCTGGTACACCAGCTTTACCGGACGACGCGCACGCGTGTAACTGGCGCCCGCTCCGTTGTCGGCATTGTGCTCAGAGATACGTCGCATCACATCGCGTGTGATGCCGGTATAGAGGCTGTCGTCGGCACAGCGCACGATGTACACCCGCCACGCCGAGGACGCATTGGAAGTTGAAGATTTACCGCGCATGATCCATCACGATTGGAACTGAACTCCGAAGCGCCGTATGATGACCGCAATGAAAACATTACGCCATCTGCTGTCCGCGCTCTGCCTGCTCGTTTTTGCAACCGCAACCTCCGCTGCCGCCAATCCCGCCAAAACCCTGTTCGGCGTCGAACTGGGCTCACGTTTCCTGATTCCGGCCTGCGCATCCGGCGAAGACACCATGACCAGCCGTATTTGTTACACCGAGGGACTTACCCGAAAAACGGCCTGGGGCAGTGAAGAACATTTCGTGTTTTACCCGCGCACCGCAGCAACCCCGTGGGCCCGCGGTGAAATGGTCGTTGATGTGCGGGACGGATACATCGCGGCCATCCACATCAACACCTGGGGCATCCAGGGCCAGGGCACTGCGCTGGAAGCGCTGACCAAAAAATACGGCTCGCCGGCGCACAGCCACAGTAAAAAAATCCCCGCGCTACGCTCGCGCATTCCCTCGCAGTTCGCCGACTGGGATCTCAAGGATTTTTCGGTCAGGCTCGACGGCACCACCACCACCATCGACTGGGGACGCATCACGCTGGAAACCCACGCCCACCGGAAAATCGCCGACGCGAAGCGCGCGCCGCGCTGATCAGCCCTACAACAGGCCGCGATCGCTCAGATAACGCCGGCCTTTTTCAGAGATGCGGAAGTGCTGACTACCGTTGTCGATGGCATGCACAAACTGCCCCTTGATCAGGTACTGCAGATAGGATTCGACGATCTGGATGTTGACCTGGTTGGCCTCTGCGATCTCCTGCGGAATCCCGCGCTCGACGCGCGACAGGTATTCCAGTGTGCGTACCGCATCACCGTCCAGCGTATCCCATTTCGGAATGAACCACGCCAGCTCGTCGTTGAGCCGCGCATTTTCGCTTTTCAGCTCGGCATGCTCGCGCACGAGTGACTCCAGTTGCTGCTGATACTGCCCCGCAGCGGGCACCTCCTTCAGCATCTTGTTGATCCACTCCACTGCCATTCTCCTTGCGCTTGTTTTAGCAAAGTCGCGATTCTACCCAAAATGCCCACGTCTTTCCCCTGCGCGCTGCACCCGGCATAATGCGGCCTCACGCTGCAATCTCTTACTGAACAGGAAATCATCATGGCAACCACCACCGCAAGCGGACTCATCATCGAAGACATCGTCACCGGCGACGGCGCGGAAGCAGCCGCCGGCCAGGAAGTCACCGTGCATTACACCGGCTGGCTGACTGATGGCGTGAAATTTGACTCCAGCAAGGACCGCGACGATCCGTTCGTATTTCCGCTGGGCGGTGGCCGTGTCATCCGCGGCTGGGATGAAGGCGTGCAGGGCATGAAAGTCGGCGGCAAGCGCAAGCTGACCATACCGCCCGATCTCGGCTACGGGGCACGCGGCGCCGGCGGCGTTATTCCGCCGAATGCAACGCTGGTATTTGAGGTGGAACTGCTCGCCACGGCGTAGCCGAGACTCAATCAGCCCTGCTGTTTCAATTCAACCCAGATAAATCCCGCTCAAGGACACAGCCGCGCTGCTTCCGGGGTGTCCACACAGGAGAAAATCATGTCCGGCCAACACGTCAAAATCCGCGCATCAGGTGGTGGTGAGTTTGATTGTTACCTGGCACTGCCGGAAGGCACTGCCAAAGCACCCGCCGTGGTCATGGCCTCGGCCGTGCATGGCGTTAATGCCGACATCCGTGGCATTGCCGGTGTTTTCGCCGCAGCCGGTTATATCGCCGTGGCACCGGACATGTTCTGGCGCACCATACCCGGCCCGATAGCGCGCGGCGACACACGCAGTGCCGAACGCTCGCAACCAAGGTTATCCGTCGTCAAGACCAGCGAAACCGACATTTCCGACACGCTAGCCATGGTCAAAAAACTGCCACAGCACAACGGCAAGGCTGCTGCGATGGGCTTCTGTTTTGGCGGGCCTTATGCAGTGCTGGGCCCCAAACGCCTGGGCTTTGATGCGGGCATCGGCTGCCACAGCACCCAGATGAAGGATTTTCTGCCTGAACTGGACGGCATGACCAAACCGGTATGCATCATCTGGGGCGATCAGGATCATGCAGCGCCACTGGACGTGCAGGCCGCCTATCTCGAAAAAGCGAAAGCCATCGCCAGCCTGCAGGTGCACATTTTCCCGGGCATCCTCCACGGCTACATGATGCGCGAAAACGTCGAAGCCTGGGACGAGACCACCTACAACTTCTCGATGGAAAAAGCGCTGGGCATACTCAAAGCGCTGCGCTGAACCAACTGCCTGACCGCATGGCAACACATCCGCTCCTGTGATTACACAGGAGCGGAGCCTGCATCAGTTCACGGTGATCTTCGCCTCTTTGATCACCCGCGCCCATTTATCCGATTCATTGCGCCAGAACCTGGCGAAATCCTCCGATGAATTGGCCACCACATCAGCGCCCATGCCGGCGATCTTGTCGCGGATTTCCTTTTCCTGCAGCACCTTGGTGAAATCACCATGCACGCGTGCGATCACGTCTTTCGGTGTCCCCGCCGGCACCACCAAGCCGAACCAGTTGGTCAGCTCATAACCTTTGACGCCCTGCTCGGCGATCGTCGGTACATCAGGCAGCGCTGCGGCGCGTTTACCGCCCAGCACCCCCAGCGCGACCAGTTTCTTGTCCCGTATATACGGCAGAGACTGCAGCATGCTGTCAAAGGTCAGCGACACATGCCCGCCCAGCAGATCGGCAAAACTCGGGCCACTGCCCTTGTATGGCACATGCGTCAGCTGTACGCCGGCCAGACGATTGAACAATGCACCGCCCAGATGCGGCGCACCGCCGGCACCTGACGAAGAATAGGTGATGTCGCCAGCCGGCAATTTTTTCGCCAGCGCAATCAGCTGCGGCACTGTTTTCGCCGGCAACGAAGGATGCGCAACCATCACAAAATGCACATCGACCACCTGCGTCACCGCAGCTAGGTCCTTCAGCGGATCCACCGCCATTTTTGAATACAGGTGTTTGTTGACAGCGAGGTTGCCCAGTGTGCAGATCGCCCAGGTATAACCGTCAGGCGCTGCACGCGCCGTGTATTCGGTGCCGATGATGCCGGCCGCACCGGCGCGGTTTTCAACGATCACCTGCTGGCCGTACTGTGCCGCGAGTTTGGGCCCGACCACCCGTGCCACGATATCGACACCGCCGCCCGGCGGGAACGGCACCACGATACGTACCGGCTTGGTCGGAAAATTCTGCGCTGCTGCTGCCACCGACAGCGCCATGTACACTGCACCCGCTACTGCTTTCAACATGAATCGCATCATCACTCTCCCTTGGTTTTTATTCAGGCCGCAACTGTTTTTTTACCAGTCAGCATTTTGTCGGCCAGCACCCGTTCCGCATGCCAGGCTGTCGCCTTGATCGACGACCACACCGGCCTGCCAAATTCCTGCGCCAGCCCGCCCATGATGTCTTTCGTCGGCAATTGTGAACAGGCAATGAACAGGGCATCGGCATCCGGCGTCATGGTCTCGCGCGCCAGCGCCGCGATTTGTGCCGGCGTGATGTTCGCCAGTTCATCGGTAGTCGCCGCCTTGAAGCTGGCGAGCTTCACGACCGTGATGCCCGACTGCTGCAGATAGGCGCGCAGCCGTTCGTTCACCAGATCCAGATACGGCGTGACTACGGCAATGCGCTCAGCGCCGATGTGGCGCAGCACCGCAATCATTGCACTCGCCGTCGTCACCACCGGTTTGCCGGTGATGGTCGCGAGGCTGGCCTGGATTTCGGCATCGCGGGCCGGGCCGCCGATGAATCCCGCCGCCGTGCAGCCATAAGCAACGATGTCGGTTTGATCACGGTCGTAAGTCCTGGCAAGTTCCAGCGCCTGCGCCACATAAGCAGGAATTTCCGCCGGCCCGAGCAAGCCCTGGCCGCGCGGAATGCGCAGCGTTGTGCAGCGCGCATCAGGCAACCATGCCAGCAGCTCCGGTTCCATGGTTGTATTGTTGGCAGGCACCATCAGTCCGAGCTTCACAGTCATGATCCCTCCTCCGGGAGACGGTGTGGTCAGCGCATTCTAGCGGTGTTCGAAGACGCCACGGATTACACGTCCACACTGCAGTGCACACCATCGTCACACCGGAAAGAAAAGAAATAACCTGTTGATTATATTGTTATTTTTTACCCGCCCTGCTGCTGGCGCATGAGACATTGCAACATTCCCCGCTGCTCCTCCGTCAGTCCCGGCGCCAGATCCAGCGGTGCCCAGTGGCGCTTGAATGCGGCCACTGCCGACCACGGCACCACCACTTCATATCCCAGCGCAGCCAGCAGTGTCGTATCCGCCACTTCAAGCGGCACGACATCGTAGGGCGGATCGCACCACAATCCAAATCCCGCCGCTGCCAGTTGCCGCCACGGAAACCACGCACTGGGATCAACCTTGCGTCCCGGCGCCACATCGCCGTGCCCCAGAAAATTTGCCGTTGGTATATTCCAGCGCGCCTTCAGATCAGCGAGCAAGGTCAGCAAAGCGGCCACCTGTGCATCAGCAAACGGTTCAAAACCGGTATTGTCGAGTTCGATGCCGATGGAAGCCGAGTTCAGATCACGATGACTGCCCCAGTAGGTTTCACCGGCGTGCCAGGCACGCATTTTTTCATCCACCAGATAAATGATGCGGCCATCACGCCCGATCAGGTAATGCGCACTGACCTCGCGAGCCGGATTGGTCAGCGTCGCCAGTGCCCGCTCCACTGTATTGTTGGTGGTGTGGTGAAGGATCACAAAATTAGGCCGCCGCTCGCTGAAATTGGGCGACGGCTGCACCTCGACCGGCAGCGTCGTATATACCGGCAATTGCGCGCAGGCAGCGCACAGCAACACCACGGCCGCCGCAGTTGCGCGCAACACCGGCACTTTTATCCACCGCCTTCTGTTCATGTCATACACTTCATGTCATACCCGCTCCGGCTGTGCGGACAGTTACTGTACCACGCGCCCACCTGTTACCCTCGACACCCTGATGAACATGAACAACACGCAATATGCCGCTGCCCGCGCGATCTCGCGCGACGACCTCAACGCACTGCCGGTGCAGCGTTACGAAGGACCGGTAACATTCGTCGATACGCCTGCGGCACTCGCTGCTGCCGCCGCTGACATCCGCGGCGAACGCGTCACCGGCTTTGATACCGAGACCCGACCGGCCTTCAGCAAAGGTGAGAGTTACCTGCCCAGCCTGGTCCAGGTTGCCACCGCAAAATGCGCCTACATATTCCCGCTGCGCATGACTGAAACCCATGCCGTGCTCGCCGAACTGCTGCAGGCGTCCGGCACCGCCAAAGCCGGCGTCGCGCTGGCCTACGATCTGCGCACGCTGAAACAGGTGTTTCCGTTTGCCGAGCGGGGCATCATCGATCTGGGCATCATCGCCAAGCGCAACGGCTACGAACAGACGGGGGTGCGCAACCTCGCCGGCATGCTCCTCGGTTATCGAGTCCCCAAGGGCGCAAAAACCACCAACTGGGCTGCACCGCAACTCACCACTGCGCAAATCACCTATGCCGCGACCGACGCCTGGGTCTGCCGGGAGCTGTATCTGAAATACGAAATCGCCGGCTTGCTGGCCTGATGCAGTGGCTCCTTGATCTGCCTCAATTCCTGTCCGGCTGCAAACCGCTACATTAATGCCGTGCTTTTCTCCGTAAACCATCCCGTCAGCCTGATCTACGCCGCAGTCGCAAATCCGCCGCTGCCCCAGCATCCGTGAGCGGTGCACCTGCAGACGGCACTCGCATGAGCCGCGACGGCGTCAATACCGTCACGCTGGTCGTCCTCTGCCAGGTCACGCACGGCATCACTTTTAGCGCGATTCCGCTGCTGCTCCCGCTGATCCGCGAAGATCTGCAGATCACGTTCACACAGGCCGGTCTGCTCTCGGCCGCGCTCACGCTCACCTATGCTCTGGGCCAGGTTCCCGCGGGATTCCTCTCGGATCGCTTTGGTCCGAGACGGCTGTTCCTGATCGGGCTGATGGGCTGGTCAGCATTCTCGTTGTGTTTCGGGCTGGTCCACAGCTTCTGGATGGCGGTAATCACCCAGTTGATTGCTGGCGCTTTCCGCTCGCTGCTGTTTGCACCGGGCCTGGCGCTGCTGGCCGCGTGGTTTCCGCAGGAGCGACGCGCCACTGCCTTGAGCCTGTTCATGGTGGGTGGTTTCATCGGCACCATCGCGCTCTCGCTCGGCGGCCCGCTGCTGACCGCGCTCTACGGCTGGCGCGCCGCGTTCATGCTGATGGCCGCGCTGGGCATCGTCGCCGGCATCGCATTCCAGCGTTATGCCCGCGACAAACCACGCACCGGGCTGATACAAAAACTCGCACTGAGCGACATCCTCCAACTCTTCAAATACCCGATCATGTGGGTCTGCAGCAGTCTGCAGTTCATTCGTTTTGCGGTGGTCACGGCGTTCAATTTCTGGCTGCCGTCGCTGCTGGTGGTAGACCGCGGTTTTTCCGTGCAGGCTGCCGGCCTGATCGTCGCCATGGGTGCAGCATTCACCGCTTCGTCCAACGCACTGGGCGGCTACGTCTCCGACCGGTTGCGCAACCCGCCACTGGTCGTAGGCGGTGCGCTGCTGGTACTGGCGTGCACGTCGACACTGCTGGTAGTGGTCGAGTCGGTGCCGCTATTGCTGACCGTGATCGCCATCAACTCCATCTTCATGCAGTTCTACTTCGGACCGCTGTTCCTGGTGCCGATGGAAGTTCTGGGGCCGCGCATCGCTGGCACCGCAACCGGATTCACCAATCTGTTTGCCAACATCGGCGGCTTGCTCACTGCCATGGCGCTGGGCGCAATCAAGGATCAGACCGGCAGCTTCACCTGGGGTTTTGTCGGCATCAGCGTGCTGTGCCTGATCGGGCTGGTGCTGACTGTGGTGCTGGCACGCATGCGCACTTGTGCACTGGCAGCAAAACAGCGACCGACCTGATCCCGTTCAATCCAATCAGCGGCGTTCCTACGCATTAAGATCGCACCATTGCAATTTCGCGAGCGCCGCTTTACACGAACGGAGGCACGCCGATCAGCCACAGATGCAGCCCCGACACCAACGCCGCCCAGCCTCCGACGCCGGCGATCACCGTCACCACCGTCAGCAGTTCATCACCGTCCGGATACACCGTGCCGGCAGCGCGGTCTCGTTTGCGCGCCGCAATGTAATCGGCAACCGCCCATGCCAGAAACGCGCCGAACAGCAGCACATCGACCAGACGGCCGTTGGATATCAGGTGTGCAAAGGCCCACACCTTGACCCCGACAATCATCGGATGCCCCAGCGCCCGCTTGATGTGGTTGCGCGGCACGTAGGCTGCCGCCACCAGCACCAGCGACACCAGCATCAGCAATGCAGCGATATAACGCGTGTACAGCGGCGGGTTGTAGAGCACCATGGATTCAAACCGTGACTGGCCGTAACCCCAGACCAGCAGCACGAAACCCGCAATCGAGAGCAGCGCGTATATGCCCTTCCACGGCAGAAATCCGATGCGGCTTATGGTTTGGGTGCGCCAGTCGTCGGCAAAAATGCGCACTGAATGTACGCCGAGAAACAGCACCAGTCCGAGGATCAGAAAACTCATGGGGCACCCATCACAGTTGTGAACGCGCAGTTACGGATATGACGACCGTTGATGCAGCGCTTACTCTACACCGCTTACACCCTCTACAACCTCTACAACCTCTACAACCTCACACCGCATGCAACACCCTATACGGCAGTGCCCGCCGCGTGCCCAGACGACCATGCCCACTGGAAATTGTAACCGCCGAGCCAGCCCGTGACATCGACGACCTCACCGATAAAGTACAGCCCGGGCACGCTGCGCGCTTCCAGCGTCTGTTGCGACAAACCATCAGTCGCCACTCCGCCCAGAGTCACTTCGGCCTTGGCGTAGCCCAGTGTGCCCGAGGGCTGGATATGCCAGCCCTGCAGCGTACGGGCGACATCGTCCAGCACCGCGTTCGAGAGTTGTACCAGCGGCTGCGTCCAGCCATGCAGGGCAGCAAAGTTCTGGGCAAAACGGCGCGGCAGGTGCTCCGCCAGCAGCGTCCCCAGACCCTGCTGATCACGACGATGCGACGCCAGCCATGCACCCACGTCCAGACCCGGCAGCAGATCCAGCGCCACTGCGCCACGCGCACCGCCCAGTTGCCAATACGATGACACCTGCAGAATAGCCGGTCCCGACAGCCCGCGGTGAGTAATCAATGCAGCTTCGCGGAACGGCGGCCATGCCGCAGCCCGCGGCACCTCCACGCATGAACTGATGGCATCAAACGAAGAACCCGACAGTTCGCCGAACTGCGCCAGCCACTCGGGCGCCGCCGCCAATGGCACCAGTGCCGGCTTTGGCGCAACGATGCCCAGGCCGAACTGTTCGGCCAGACGGTAACCAAAAGGCGTGGCGCCGATCTTGGGTATCGACAAACCGCCGGTGGCCACCACCAGCGCCTGCGTACGAAAACTGCCCTGCGTGGTCGCCACCTCGAAACCAGCATCTGCTGCGCTGTCCAGCCGCTCGACGCGCTCCACCTGCGCCGGCATCGCCCACTGCACGCCCGCATTATCACAACCCGCCTTGAGCATGTTGATGATCTGCACTGCGCTGTCGTCGCAGAACAACTGGCCGAGATTGCGTTCGTGATAACGGATGCCATGCTGCTCAATCAGTGCGATGAAATCCTGCGGCATATAACGCGCCAGCGCCGAGCGGCAGAAATGAGGATTGCGCGACAGAAAGTTCTCGGGACGGACCTCACGGTTGGTGAAATTGCAGCGCCCGCCACCCGAGATACGAATTTTTTCGGCAAGTTTCTCCGCATGGTCGAGCAACAACACCCGCCGTCCGCGCCGGGCAGCCACTGCCGCGCACATCATGCCGGCAGCGCCTGCACCCAGTACCACTACGTCAAAATTCATGTTTATTCCGTTGCATGGCATCCGCCCGATGCGGGCGCCACCGCTTTCCACTTAAATTCAGTTTTAGATAGGAAATACCACCTGCAGCCAGTCGCACGTAGACTGGTAGAATGCGCGAATAGGTGGCTTAAAAATAAATAAGATCAATAAAATCAATTTCTTACAATTATAGTCGCAACCAAGAACAAGCTTTGCCCTGAATCACCCACTGTCATCGGGCATTGCGCCCGAGTACAGCCTGTACGGGAAAACCGGCGGCAAGCCATCTGAAGCGTTGGGGCCATGGGCTACAGATATGCAACCACGGCGGGGCAAGAAATCCATTAAGCGCGCAGTTACTGCTGCCCGCAGCAGTCGCGAACCCGCCCCTGCCGGTGTCGCGCCCGATACCGGCACCCGTTTCCAGTCATCGTTCGACCAGGTCGCTGTAGGTATAGCCCATACCACGACCGACGGCCGGATACTGGAAGCCAATCGCAGGCTGTGCGAGCTGCTCGGTTATACCGCCGCCGAACTGCTGAGCATGACCACGCGCGAGCTGACGCATCCGGACGATCGCGACCAGCAGGACGACATGCGCCAGCAACTACTCGACGGATCGCGCAGTCATTTCTCCGGCGACAAGCGCTACCTGCACAAAAACGGCAGCGTCATCTGGGTAAGCCGGACAGTCGCTCTGGCGCGTAATAGCCCCGACGACGAACCCTATCTGATCCAGACCATCGACAGCATTGCCGAACGCAAAGACGCCGAAACGGAATTAAAAAACTCACTGTTACTGCTGCAGGCCACGCTGGAATCAACCGCCGACGGCATCCTTGTCCTCAATTGCGTGGGGCGGGTCATGAGTTACAACCAGCGCTTTGTCGACTTGTGGCGGCTGCCGGACAAGCTGATGGATGCGCAAAGCGGCCACCATCTGCTCGACTATGTCCGCGACCAGCTGGCCGACCCGAAACGTTTCAGCACCAATGTGCACGAACTGTGCACCCACCCCGACGCTTCCAGCGACGACGTCATCTTGTTCAAGGACGGCCGGGTCTACGAACGGTATTCGCGCCCGCAGGCTGTCGACGGTGAAATCGTCGGCCGGGTGTGGAGCTTTCGCGATGTCACCGCCCGCAAGGAACTCGAACGCAGAATCGAACTGACGTTCACCCATGCTTCCATGGGCATGGCGCTGACTACGCTCGACAGCCGTTACCTGATGGTGAACCAGAAATTCGCCGACATGCTCGGGTACGCAACGACGGAGATGGCCGGCACCCCCGTCCGTGACACAGTGCAGGCCGACGAATATCAGGAAGGCGTTGCGCAAGCCCGGGAAAAACTGCTGAGCGGTAAACTGGATAAGTACAGCACAGAACGGCGCTTCATCCACAAGAGCGGACATTTTGTCTGGACCAACCACACGATTTCCACGGTACGCGATGACTCGGGCAAACCGCTGTATTTCATCCGGGTCATCGAAGACCTGACTGAACGCAAGGCGATCGAACAGCGTTACCGCGAAACCTTCGACCAGGCAGCCGTCGGCATCGTACACACGGCATACGAGGGCACTTATCTGCGGGCCAACCGCAAATTCTGCGAAATGATGGGTTACAGCGAAGCCGAATTGCTGGGGCGCAACGCCTTTGAGTTCACCCACCCCGACGACGTCGCCCAGGCCGATAACTACCGGCAGTCCATGTGGGAGGGCAAGAGCGACACCTACGCCGAGGAAAAACGCTACACCCGCAAGAATGGCAGCATCCTCTGGACCTACCGCACGGTGTCGCTGGCCCGCGATTCCGCCGGCAAACCGCTGCATTTCATCCGGGTCATCGAAGACCTGACCGAACGCAAGGAAGCCGACGAACGCTACAGGGCAACCGTGGACAACGCGCCGATGGGCATCATGCACACGGCCATTGACTCCTACAAGATTCTGCGCATCAACCCGAAGCTGTGCGGAATGCTCGGGTACACCCAAGACGAGCTGCTGCAGATGACCAGCTCCGAAATCGTCCACCCGGATTACCGCTTCAAGGACCGTCCCAAGTACCAGGAATTATCCCTGCCGGGCCAAGCGATCTCATTCTCGTCAGAACGCAAGTTCCTGCGCAAAGACGGCACCGTCTTCTGGGGCAACCGCACGGTATCGCTGGTACGCGACCTGTCTGGAAATCCGTTGTACCACATCAGAATTGTTGAAGACATTACCGAACGCAAACTGGCGGAAGAAATGATCGCCCGTGAACGCGCGCTGCTGCGCACCATCATCGACGCGATACCCGATCATATCTACGCCAAGGACAAGGCCGGCATTTTCATGCTGGCCAACAAGAGCTGGCTTAATGCGCGGGACGAAACGACCGAGGATATTTCCGGCAAAACCACGCACGATTTTTTCCGGCCGAAGCTGGCCGAAAGCCTGGCCGCCCAGGATCGTGAAATCATCCGCACCGGAGAACCCATACCCAACTTCGAACACAAGCTCGCAATCGAACACCGGGACGGACAGGCAGACGATATCCGCTGGGGCTCCACCGTCAAGATCCCGCTGAAAACTGCAGCCGGGGAGATCATCGGTACCATCGGCATCACCCGCGACGTCACCGAACAGAAGCGATCTGCGACCCGGCGCGCCATGTCGCATGCCGTCACGCGCGCGCTCGCCGAATCAGCTACGGTCGACGAAGCCATGCCGCAGATACTGCGCACCATCTGCGAAACCATGGAATGGGCCTATGGCGCAAGATGGGCTCTGGATGAAAACACGCAACAGCTCAAGCGTATGGATTACTGGTGCGAATTCGAACCGGAATTCGACCCTGAGGACCGGGACTGGTGGTTCAGCGTGACCTATGCGGACTCCGGCCGTTTCCTAAGCCGGGTCTGGGCCGGCAAGACTGAAACCTGGATCACCGACCTGCACGACGACCGGCCGTTCCGCCGCAAGTCCAGCGTAATCAAACTGGGATGGCGCAACGCCTACGCCTTCCCCATCAAGATCGGCAGCCGGGTCATCGGCGTCATGGAATTTTTCGGCCCCGACGCCCGCGAGCCGGACGAAGGCATGGTGCAGTCAACGGCGGCAATCGGCAGCCAAATCGGACAGTTTATCCAGCGCAAGGAAGCCGAAGACAAGGTGGCTTTTCTGGCGCAGTTTGACGCCATCACCGACCTGCCCAACCGCTTCCTGTTCAGCGACCGCCTGGGACAACTACTGACGCAGGCGCAACGCAACGACTGGTCGGTCGGCGTCCTGTTCGTCGACCTCGACCGCTTCAAGGTAGTCAACGACACTTACGGCCACGCCGCCGGCGACCAGTTGCTGCGCATGGTTGCTTCACGCATGCAGCAATGCGTGCGCGCCGGCGACACCGTGGGCCGGCTGAGTGGCGACGAATTCGCCGTCATGCTGTCGAATCTGAGCAGGACCGAAGACGCAGGACCGGTTGCTCAGAAAATAGTCGATGCACTGGCCACACCGTTCGATCTGGACGGCCGCCAGACCTACATTTCAGCCAGCATCGGCGTCGCCATCTACCCCGGCGACGGCGAAAATACTGACGATCTGCTCAAAAACGCCGACACCGCGATGTATCTCGCCAAGGAACGGGGACGCAACGGCTACCAGTTCTATCTGCCGGAAATGAACGAGCGGCTCATCCAGCGCCAAAAAATCGATGCCCAACTGCACGGCGCGCTGGAACGCAATGAGTTTCTGCTGTACTACCAGCCCAAGGTCAGCCTGAAGACGGGCGCCATCACCGGCTTTGAAACGTTGCTGCGCTGGCAACACGGCGCGGAGCTGGTATCACCGGCAGAATTCATTTCTATACTTGAAGAGACCAGCCTCATCGTTCCCGTGGGCGAATGGATATTACGCAGCGTGTGTACGCAGCTCAAGCAGTGGGAGCAGGCCGGCATCACGCCGCGCGCAATCGCTGTCAATCTGTCCGCGCGGCAGTTCCAGCGCAAAAACCTGGCGGAGGTGATCGGGCAGATCCTGAGTGAAAGCGGCGTCAACCCGGCACTGCTCAAACTGGAACTGACCGAGTCGCTGCTGATGAGTGACGCCAAGGAATCCGTGGAAACCCTGCTCCAGTTAAAACACTTGGGCGTGCAATTGTCAGCGGACGATTTCGGCACCGGGTATTCCAGCCTCGCCTACCTCAAGCGCTTCCCGCTGGACGAACTGAAAATTGATCGCGAATTCATCCGCGATGCCATCAGCGATCCGGACGATGCGGCAATCGCGCTCTCCATCATCAACCTCGCCCACACCCTGAAGCTGAAAGTGGTGGCCGAGGGTGTGGAAACCGAGGGCCAGCTCAACTTCCTACGGCTGCACGACTGCGATGAAATGCAGGGTTACTATTTCTCGCGCCCGCTGCCGGTGGCGGAATGCACCCGCATGCTGGTCGAAGACAAGCGCCTGCCCCAGATATCGCGCAAAAGAACCAGCAACGTCACATCCCTGCTGCTGGTGGTCGACCATCCCGACGAACTGCAACGGCTGTCACAGGCATTTACAACCGAAGGTTTCGTCGTGCTCACGGCCAGCAACGCCCTGGAGGGTTTCGAAATCCTCGCCCAGCGCCGCATGGACGTCGTGATTAGCGACAATGACATGCCGGGCATGAGCGGCATCGAATTCCTGGCCCGGGTGCGCAAGCTCTACGCCCATTCGATACGCGTGCTCGCCTCCAGTGGCGACGACACCCCCACCCTGACCCGTGCCACCAACAGGGCCGGCATCCATCTGTACCTACCCAAACACTGGGCGACGGAACGGCTGCGCACCGAAGTCCGTGAAACCCTGCAGACTTACGCCAATGCCACAGACACCACCGGCGCGCATCCGCTGCTGAAAGTGCAGCCGAAATAGAAACCGGGCCGATACAACTCGCGCGAACCGCAGGTCGACATATTGCGGACTCGTAAAAGTAACGCCAGACACTAGCCACGTCCCGCTGTTCGGGGTATTTTCCAGCATCCTCTGAATAGCGTAATTTGCAGCACGTCCACATTACAGGCAGCGCAGCGCCGCCCGACATCAAGGAACAACACCCATGAGCAACGACCTGAACGCTTACAACATATTCGACCTGCGCGATATCGCGATGAAACGCGTGCCCAGGGGACTGTTTGAGTTCGTCGACCGCGGCACCGAAGACGAAATCGCGCTGAAGAACAACCGTAATGTGTTCGACCGTATCCGCTTCCGCACGCGCACCTTTGTCGACGTTTCCAAGCGCACGCAGGACACCGAGATTTTCGGCGTGACGCACAAGATGCCCATGGTCATCGCCCCCACCGGCGTGGCCGGCCTGCTGTGGCACGAAGGTGAGATCGCGCTGGCGCGCGCTGCCCGGGCTGCAGGCATTCCCTTCACGCTGGCTACCGGCTCGATCACCGCGATGGAACGCGTCGCCGACGAAGCCGGCGGTGAACTGTGGTTCCAGCTCTACCTGTGGCCGGATCGTACGATGTCACATGAGCTGGTCAACCGCGCCAAAGCTGCGGGCTACAAGACGCTGATCGTGACCGTAGACGGCGTGTCGTCGGGCAACCGCGAATACAACCTGCGCAATGGCTTCACGCTGCCCTTCAGTTTCGGCCTCAAGAACATGGTCGACATGGCGACGCACCCGCGCTGGCTGATGGGCGTGATGGCGCGTTACCTGCTCACCACCGGCATGCCGATGTATGCCAACTACCCGGCCGCCGCCAAAGCCAAGATGACGCGCGGCCCGGTCGGCCGCTCCAGCCTGCGCACCGACGCGATCAGCTGGGATGATCTCGACGCGCTGCGCAAGATCTGGCCGGGCAAGCTGATCGTCAAGGGCATACTCGATCCGCAGGACGCGATCTCGGCAGTCGATCACGGCGCCGACGGCATCGATGTCTCCAACCACGGCGGACGCAATCTCGACGGCATCGTGTCGCCGATCGAAGTGCTGCCGGAAATCGTCGACGCCGTGGGCAAACGCGCCACCGTGTTCATGGACAGCGGTATCCGTCGCGGCAGCGATGTGGTCAAAGCCCTCGCCCTCGGCGCCAAGGCCGTGATGGTGGGCCGCTCAACACTTTATGGTGTCGCCGCTGGCGGCGAAGCCGGTGCGGCGCGCGCGCTGGAAATTTACCGCGATGAAATCCACCGCAACATGGCGATTTTGGGCTGCAAGACCGTTGACGAACTCGGCCCGCAATGCCTGCTGTTTGCCGACAACCACGAACTGCGTGCGCCGAAGGAACGGCCGGCGCTGCGGGTGGTGGACGGTAAAGCTGCGGAGTCTTGATCAGGCAGACTTAGTCAGGCCGGCGGCTTTACGCCGCCCGCGTGCGGTAACTGCGGGTTATTCCTGCAGCCGGGGACGCTTCGACATCCAATACGCCAACCCGCCCAGCAGCAGCAGTGCGCTGCCCGCCAATACCAGCAAGGCTTCGTTCAGCAGGGTATCCGACAGGCTGCGTGCACGGCGTGGCGGCAATTCTGCAACTGGCACTGCCTGCACTACCGGCGGCGCTTTCGCCACTGCCGCCTGAGTCAGCTTGGGCGGCACTGCCGGTGGTGTCACACCCGCACCCACTGCATTCTGCATGGCCAGTTCGCGCTGCAACTGGCGCACCTGTTCCTCCATCACCTCGACCCGCGCCAGCATCGCAGCCAGTGATTTGTTATTGGCATCGACCTGGGCTTCGAGGTGCTGCACGGACGCGCCGCCAGCCGCAGTCTGTGGTGGTGGCGCAAGCGGCAAGGCAGGCGCCGCATTCAAGCCCGCAACAGGATTAGTCGCAACGTAAGCGGGTGCCTGCCGCGGCGTGCGTGGCGCTAATGAAGACCGTGGTGCGGCAATCGATGGTGTGACCGGCAGAAATTCCGCCCGTATGGAATCCCGCGGTGCCCCGTAACCGTACGGATCCAGCAGCGCGGTATAAGCGCGCGTCACCCGCGCACCGTTCCAATCGAGTTCGATCAGCAGATAGACGTACGGCTCGTTCACCGGCCGCGTGGTGCTGACCTCAATATAGTTGCGGCCATTCGGATGATGGCGCACCTGCAGCTGCGCACCGGAGAGTGCCGGGCTGTAACGGAAATCCGCCAGCTGGTAGCGATCAGGCGAGGCCACGCGCGGCTGCAGTGCCGCCCATTCGTCCTGGTAGGACAGCAAATCGATCTCAGCCCGGAACGGTTCGCCCATGGCCGACAACACGACAAGCCTGCCCAGACCGGCCGCACCGGCCGTGCAGGCTGTCACCAGCAACAGCACCATCAAAATTGCGCGAAATGTCAGGTTGGACCGAACGATGCCACCTCCCGGGTCAGGCACACACCGGGAAGTTACTAGTTTACTGTTAGATACGCAACTAACCCATTAAAAGTATTGAATAAATCGGTATTTTCTGTGGCGTAACGGACACACCAAAATCGGGCAAAAAACCGTCCGGCTACCCCATCCGCCTAAGTCACCTCATGCAGGAACTGCAGCACCGCCACCTCGTTGCGGCGCAGCGCCGGCACCGGACGTTTGCTCCTGCGTGGTGGCACCGCAGTAGCAACCGCTGCGGTCAGCCCCTGCTGATAGGCATGCAGCAGCGCGGGATGCACGTAGTACTTGCGGCACACCGTGCGCGTATTACCCAGCCGCTCGGCCACGGCATCGATGGCGCGGATGATATTGCGCAGCGCCTCTTTTTTGGTGGGCGCCGGACCGGCAGTACGCAGCGCCACCGCCGCCAGTATGGTGCCGCCCCAGGTACGAAAATCCTTGGCCGTGACATGACGGCCACCGGCGGCGCGCAGGTACTCGTTCACATCATCCGAATCGATAGTCTGGCGCTTGCCGTCGGTGTTGATGAACTGGAACAGCTCCTGCCCCGGCAGATCCTGGCAACGCTGCACGATGCGTGCGATGCGGCGGTCGGTGACTGCAATTGCATGCTGCACGCCGCTTTTGCCGCGGAAACTGAAACGCAGCACCGAACCCTTCACCTTGACATGCTGGGTGCGCAGCGTGGTCAGTCCGTAGGAACGGTTCTCTTTCGCGTATTCGTCATTGCCGACGCGGATCAATGTTTTGTCGAGCAGCCGCACCGTGGCGGCGAGTACCTGTTGGCGGCTCAGTTCCGGCGCACCGAGATCGCGCTCCACGCGCTCGCGAATCGCTGGCAGCACTTCACTGAATTCCAGCATGCGACGGAACTTGGAGCGGTCGCGCGCCTCGCGATAACGCGGGTGATAACGGTATTGCTTGCGGCCACGCGCATCACGCGCCGTGACCTGAATGTGGCCTTTGGGATCAGCGCAGATCCACACTTCCGTCCACGCCGGCGGAATAACCAGTGCGTGGATGCGCTCACGCACCAGCTTGTCGGTGATGCGTCGGCCATTGGCGCGGAAGTACGCCCAGCCCTTGCCCGCACGGCGCCGGGCAATGCCCGCCACGCCATCCGTCACATAGTTCAGGCCGGCACGGGTTGCAGCCTTGCGGTGTTCAACAATATTCGTCGACGCCATCGCAGCCCCTCCTCCGATTGCGGGCGCCAACACCATAGGCCATAGCAGGTGCCAGCAGCAAGTGCAGCAGCAATCAGGATCAGGCGTGCAAATTGCGGTATGGTTACAGGCAAGGAGAACCTACACATGATCACCATCAATACCGTACGCGCGCGCTGGATCGCAGCGCTTTTCATCCCGCTGCTGCTTCAGGGTTGCTCCTCGATGTCGAAAAACGAGTGTGTCACCGCGGACTGGTACACCGTCGGTTACGAAAGCGGCGTTGGCGGACAGCGCGAAACACAGATCAGCAAATACCGGAAATCCTGCGCCGAACATGGCGTCACACCCGACCTCGAACGTTTCCTTGCCGGCCGCGATGCGGGACTGCAGCGTTACTGCGAACCGCGCAACGGCTATCGGCTGGGGCGCAACGGCACAGGCTATGGCGGCATCTGCCCGCAACGCCTGGACGGTGAATTCACCCGGTCCTACCAGGACGGACGCGAACTCTACGACACCGAACAGAACATCCACCGCCTGGGCCGCCGTATCGACGCCAGCCAGAGCGACCTCAAACACCTCAATGCTGAGCTCGCCCACAAACAGGCCGACCTCGTCGCCGTGGGCACGCTGCCGGCGCAACGCGCGCTGCTGCTGTTGGAAGTCGTCGAGCTGCGCGGCAAGATGAAAAACATCGAGCAGGACATCCACGAAATACGGCTGGCGCGCGACCGCGAGCGCGATGTGCTGACGCGCCTGGAACGGCGTGACGCGGGACGGTAGTTGCTGCAAGCGCACATCGGGATGCCGAAGCACCTGAACACGCCGAATGTAATGCGGTTTGATCTGGAGCGCCGGCGCGGCTAGGATAAGGACTACGCTAACCGACAGGAGGACTCATGGCCGCCAGGAAGAAAGCGAAATCCAGCACCAAAAAGAAGTTACCAGCAAAAAAACTGCCAGCGCGAAAAAATCAGCGCTGAAAAAGAATAAGCCTGCGGTAAAAAAAGCTGCCGTTAAAAAATCGGCTGTTAAAAAAACTGCAGTCAAAAAAGCCGCGCCGAAAAAACCCGCCGCCAAAAAGACCGCAGCGCGCAAGGCCCCTGTCACCAGGGCCGCAGTGGCGAAACCTGCAGTTCAGCAGATCCCGGCGCCACGCCCCACAGTCACACCACCCGCCGCACCAGCTACCGCGCGCGCCTCCGCACCTGCGCCTGCGCCCACACCAGCACCCGTGCAGCGCGCAGCGCCACGGCAACCGTCGGTGGTCAGCCTGTCCGCGGTGGCCGTCGCACCGAAAGGCATCACCCGCTCCAAACCAGTCCCGGCCGAAGTGCCCGCACACACCCCACTCCCCGGTGAAGATCCGGTCGGGATCGTCACCCACTACTTCAGCCAGTTGTCAGTAGCGGTTGTCGAGCTGGACACCGGCAGCCTGGTGGTGGGTGATGAAATCCGCATCCTCGGCCACACCACCGACCTGCGCCAGAAAATTGATTCGCTGGAGGTCGAACACGAGTCGGTCACCGAAGTCGGGCGCCGGCAGGCTTTCGGCATGAAGGTCAAAGAACACGTGCGCGAACACGACGTGGTCTACAAGGTCAGCGAGTTCTAGGCATCATGTTGTTTAAACAAGGCGGGGCGCGGGTCCCGCCTTACACCCGCCCGAAGTCGTTCTGATACAACGCATCCAGCCGCGCCAGCACATCCGCCGGCAGCGGCCCCATCGCCGCGGCCTGCAAGGCCTCATCCACGTGACTCAGTTCCGCGCTGCCGATGATCGCGCAGGACACGTCCGGATTTGACAGCACAAAACGCAGCGCCACCTGCGCGCGTGTGCCGTGGTCATTGCCGATGGCATCAAACACAGCACGCGCCTTGCGTTCTTCTTCGGCGGGCACCGTGTCAGCCGTCAACACGCTCTCGCGGCCGGTGCGTTGGTCGGTGGCGATGATGCCGGCACCAAAAATGCGGATCGCCATTACCGCCACACCAAACTCGCGACAGGTATCGATCACACCGTCAAAGCGCTGCCCCGTCCTGATGGATCAGAATGCCGCCGACATTGCCCCCGCCGAAGACAATTTCCGAAACGCTGATGCCGGTGCGCCCCGAAGGAAGTCCCCTTGGGGGACGTCCGAAGAGTCGATGATTCATGCGCCTCCTGCGTCATGCAGTGCTGCAATGGCCTGCAATCGACTCAGCACAATCGGCATACGCACAGCCGGACCGCCTTCAATAATGAGTCCGGGCAATGCATTCAAAAAACCCGCATCCGCCGTGAGTCGAGAAAATACTCTGGCGACATAAGCGCGCAACGAAGGCTCGGCCCCCGCAAGCTCGGCGAGGAGTTCCGGTCGGCCATCAACGACCGAAAGCACATCCTCCAGATCGTGACTTTCCAGATAATCACTGCGACCACGATCCTCAAAGGCCTCAAGCTTCGTAGCAATGAAATGCACCGACGACACCAATCGAATATCCAGGCCCGCTTCCAGCTGCACGACTGTGGCGTCCCGCATGGCGGCCCCATACCAGCGATTGGAAAAGCCGGGCACCTTTTCGTCTATAGGCATCACGTCCAACTGCATGCCAGCATATGCCAAGCGATACGGCGGCTCACCCGTCGCGAGCGTCTGCACAAAACCGCGTTCTCGCAACGCCTTGCCCAAACGCTGATACTCCATCAACGAAATAACCGCAACGATAGCGTCTACGTCATGCGTCGCACGCACCTGCGGCGCTGCCGGATCTGTGATCAACAGCGCAGTCGCACAACCGCCGACGAAGACAAACCGCTCGCGCAAATCGCCCAACGCCTCAACCATCCTGGTGAGGAGTTCAACATTGGGATCACCCGCAATCATTCCGCAGCAACCAGCCGTAAGGCCAATTCTTTGGCAGCGAGGTTCCGTTCACGAGCACGCCCGTCGCGCATGGCATCCACCAGCGCAAGCAACTCATATAGCGCGGGATCGCGCGCGGCAGCGGCAGGCACCGATGGGAACAGCGGTGAAAAGCTGTAGCCGCGTACCGTGCCCTCAGCGTACGGCCAAACCGGCGGGGGCTCGGCAGACTGGACGATGACCTTGTTCAGTGGCGGCGCAGCGTAGCCGGTCGGCATGCCGCGCGTGAGTTCACCGCGCTCGGGCGGATAGGCATAACGCACGCCGTGGACGACAAACTCTTCCAGCGAACGCAGGATCGGACGGCCATTGGCTGTCGAGGCATCACTCATCAGTCTCGCGGCTACGGCACGCTTCACACCGGCGTGCGCCTCCGACTGGCTGATCGAGAGCTCGACCGCCAGCCGCTGGTAGGTCCAGGATTGGTCACCCCAGACCACCAGCTTGAGCAAAATCACTACATCTTGTGGCTTTAAAATCATGGACTTATGCTATTCGCGAATCGCGAATAGTGCAAGTCCCACGCGTAGCGCAAACATGCGCCATCACCCGTATTTTTATAATTATTAAACATAATCAATAAGTTACTGATTATTCGGGGGGCAGCCTCTTATTTCAAAGTCGCCGCGATCTTACGAATTTCGTCGGGCGTGTGTTCACCACCCAGCGGCTCGCGTGGCTGCAGGTGGCGACCCATGGCGTAGCCGCCGATCAGCACCGGCTCGTAACCGACATCGCGGATCAGCGCCGACGCAATCTCGATTGCCTGCGGGTCTTCACCGGCAATCGGCATGCCGACCTTGCCCGGATCCTTGTATGCGGCACCCATGCGCGCGGCACCGATGGCATTGAAGGCGCGCACGATGCGCGCACCGGGCAGCAACTCGGCCGAGGCCAGGCCCGCGCCCTGCTTGCGCGCCCACACGCCGATCTCACCATCGCGGGCCTCGAAGGGATTACAGGTATCGATGACAATTTTTCCCTTGAGCAATGCGCCGAGATCCTTGCCCACTGCGGGCAGCGCTTTGTACGGCACCGCAATCATCAGCACATCGCCGAATGCCGCAGCCTCGCGCGGCGTACCGGCGCGCGCGTTGGCGCCAATTTCTGCGGCTAGTTTTTTGTCATGCTCCAGATCCAGCGAAGCGAACATCACCGTGTGCCCGGCCCGAGCCCATGACGCACCGATATTGCTGCCGACATTGCCTGAGCCGACGATACCGATTTTCATTTTGGTGCCGGCGCTGGCTGCACGCACGGCCAGGGGCAGACTGCCTAAAACGAACGCAGCCGCAACGCCCTGCAGAAATGTGCGGCGCTGGTGTTTAACAGGTCGACCTGGTTTCATCACGACTCTCCCGGGGTTCAGTGCACATCAATAAAGTGAATTGCAGAACACTACCGCTGACTCGAAGCTGCACGCCAAACACGCTACGCCGTCGCCATATTCCCGGCAATCGGCAGATGACACTGCAGTAAGCTGCCCTGCAGCGAGGATAGAATATAAGCCGTTGATTTAATTAATATTTTTGTTATTCACCCCGAACTGCACGCGCTGCCAGCATCGACACTGACAGCGCCGCAGTTGCGTGGGCAGAGAGCCCGCCCACCCAGTATCGGAATTAATCCGCCTTGATCCCCGTCGACTTGGCGAGTTTGGTGAATTTCTCGACCTCGCGGCGGATATGTTCGGCGAACTGCTCGGGCGTGCCCGTCACGCTATCGAAGCCGAGCTTGGTCATCGCGGACTTCACCTCCGGCAGCGCCTGCACTTTGACAAGTTCGGCGTTGAGGCGGCCAATGATCTCGGCTGGCGTGCGCGCCGGTGCGAGCAGCCCGAACCAGGAGGTGATTTCAAAACCCGGCAGCCCCGACTCTGCCATCGTCGGCAGCTCGGACATCATCGCGCTACGCTTGGCCGTGGTCACGGCCAGGCCGCGCGCCTTGCCCGATTTGATATGCGGCTGGATGCCGACCACCGTGAAAAACATCGCCGACACTTCACCGCTCAACAGCGCCGTCAGCGCCGGTGTCGTGCCTTTGTACGGGACCTGCAGCATGTCGATCTTCGCCATCATCTTCAGCAACTCGCCTGCCAGATGGTGCGTGCTGCCATTGCCGGCGGAGCCGTAGTTCAGCTGCCCGGGTCGCGCCTTGGTGAACGCAATAAACTCCTTCACGTTTTTCACCGGCAGTGACGGATGCACCGACAGCACATACGGGGTTTCCGCCAGCAGCATGATCGGCGCGAAATCCTTCACCGCATCGTACGGCAGCTTGCTGTACACCGCCGGATTGGCGCCATGGGTGGAGTTGTTGGCCATGAACAGCGTGTAACCGTCGGCGGGTGAACGCGCCGCCACGTCCGTGCCCAGCGTACCGCCGGCACCCGGCCGCGCCTCGATCACAAACTGCTGGCCGAGCGACACAGCGAGCTTGCTGGTGATCACCCGGCTCACGTTGTCCGTGGCACTGCCCGGTGCCTGCGCAATGATGATGCGGATCGGCTTCGACGGATAACTTTGGGCCACGGCCGGTTGCACCAACAATGCCGCGCTGCACGCAAGACCGAGGGATAAGCTCAAGGATGAGCTCAGGGACGAAATACGCATGTTTTGCCTTTTATATAGAGATACACAATGGGATGGGTGGAAACGGCCGCAATGTTATACGGAATCCGGAATCCCGCAACAGGATCCTCACCGCGCAGTCACCGCAGGCGACACGCAAACATCCCGCATCACCGACCCGAACTGCTCTTCGAGCGCTTCGATGTGGATGCGTTGGTCAGGCCTCGCAGGTATTCGGGCATTTCCTGGCGCAGCACTTGTCGCAACATCTTCTCGGTCACCGGTTGGTCAGTTTCGGAAAGATACTTCCGCAACGCGTCGTTCATCATGGTTTGATACCCGGCGCCCGCTTTTTCCGCACGCGCACGAAATTCATCGAGAACGACGTCGTCAATAAAAATGGAGATGCGCGTCTTCCCCTTTTGCGGGATCACCGCACCACGCTTGCCTTTGGAAAAATCGTACTCAGCTCTCATAATGTTTTCGCTCCTTACGCGTCGGACGACGCGCCGAAATCGGACGGCACTCGCCACCACGCTCTGTCCAGACCAGCACCAGTAATTCACCAGCGTTTCCCAACCCGACGGTTATGCAGCGCTGCTCGCCTTCGGCGTCCGGGTCTTCGACGGTGATCGCGAGTGGATCTTCAAGCACACCCTCTGCATCGGCAAATGAAACGCCATGCTTCTTGAGATTTGCCGCAGCCTTTTCAGGATCGTACCTGAACCGCATAGCGCCATGGTATATACGTTGTATGCATACGGCAAGCCACGCACCAGTGTGACCAGACACTCACAGTACGTGCCGACCTTCGGCGTCACCCGCGCGGCGACCAAACCGCTGGTGCGGGCGGATGGGGAACTGGTTAAATCAATAGGGGATTTAAAGCGCGGTTAGTGCTGCAGACACCCCCGCTGGAAATAACGGAGTTGAAACCACTGAGGGCGACGCATCACCAATGATGCGCCGCCCTCAGAATTATAGTAAGTTGTTGATTATATTGTGTTTTTTATACAATCAACGCCGCGCACCTATTACCGCTCACCCAGCGCCAACTGGGGCCAGGCAAGCCTCCAAACCAATCCCCCTGACTTACTTTTTGACGGGCTCGTTGGCCTTGGGCTTGAACATCCCACCCGCTACCGGCACAGCCTTTTTATCCTTCTTCGGTTTCTTTTGCTCTTTGTTGCTGCGTTGCTGGCCTTTGGCCATGGTCGTTCTCCTAGTGGTGTCTGCAAGCTGCAGATCAAGAATACGCCGCTTTTAAAAAAAATACTGATTACTTTGTGCACTGCGCCTGAGGTGTCCTGATAAAACGCGACTAATGAAAACTGGCAAGTTTGATAGCGTCTGCTGAAAGACGCTCAAGCGCGTGTGATACGCCCAAAGTTACCGGGCGATGCCGGACCTGTTCAAGACACCTTTCCCAGCGCAGAAACTTTTTCCAGCAGCATTTCGCTGATGCGGATCAGATCAGCGACGAGCTTTTCTGCCACGTCCAGATGTCCCTCTTACTCGGCGACGTTGCAGCGCTCATGCCCCAGCGCCAGCACCCGCCAGTGTTCAGGGCCAAGGCCCACGGTTTCCGCCAGGCACTGGAACACCAGGTACCGGTTATCGGAGCGGTAGCCATGCCAGCGCAACGCCGCCAGCGCGAGTGCATGGGAGGCGTTGTAGGCCAGGTCAAAGCGGCTCTCGATGGACAGCGACGCGGTGCGCGCGTCGGCCAGACGCACACGACCGGATTTCACCAGACCATCAAACTCGGCAGCACTAACGGCCTACTTTTTCAGCTTGCCAACCTTCACCAGGTTTTCAAGATTGGGGGAGGTCATCATCCGATCCAATCAGATAAATCCGCGGCTGCTGCATCACGCGGCGCACAAAGCCGCCGATCTCACCCGCCTTGCGCCGCCACTCCTTGCGCCCGAGCACCGATGGATTGACAGCGCGCGTGATGGCGCCCTCGGCCTTGGTCAGCGCGGGCATCACATCGGGAAACGACAGCGCATCACTGACGATCATCACATCAATGTCGCTGCCGGCGGTATCCGCCCCCTGGGCCACCGAGCCATAGATGAACGCGGCATCGATCCGTTTGGCCAGCGGCGCCAGCGCATCACGCAAATGATCCGCAACACCAAAGGTCTTGAGCACAATCCCGCACAGCTCCTCGAAAATCGGCGCCTCTCGGTTCGCCTGATAGTGCTTCTGGTTGCCGATCTTGGTGACCGTCAGCAGGCCCACCCCGGCCAGGCGCTCCAGCTCGCGCTGCACCGCGCCGATACCGACGCCAGCGTAGCGCACAATTTCATTGGCGTAATAGCTGCGGCCCGGATTGCCGAACAACAGCCCCAGGACCCGGCGTTGGGTCTTGGTAAAGAGGACATCGCCGAAACTGATTTTTTTCTTCGTTCCCATTATGGGTATGATAATTCCCTAATTGGGTATTTGTAATCCCGCCCAAACCAGAAGACGCCGCCTTGGCCCATCGGGCGCGTTCGCCCCATAAAACACGAATTATTTTTTTTATTCAATTTCTTATGAATAAGATCGCCGCGCAACGACCAGTATTCCCTTACCCGATCCCCGACAACACCTTTTCCAGATTCGCCACGGCATGGGCGTGTTTGTCCTTCGACATGCGGGCAATATTGTGCAGCTTCCATTGCACTGCCGGGAGCTGGTCGACACCCGGAATGCCCAGCAAATCCCAATCGGGTTGACCGCGCTTCACCGAAAGCAGAAAGCGCTTTTCCTGGTCGCCGAGGCGGGCGTGTAACTCCCGGATCATCCGTTCGCGCACGGCTTCCAGTGCCTCCAGACCGACCTCGCGATTGGCCATCTGCACAAACTGGCGCTCATACAGCGCACGCAAATCCTTGCGATTGGGGGTAAGCGTATCCGCGATGTTGCCCTTGTGTCCCACCAGATACACCAGGCAGGTGCGGAACAGGTCATCCGTGAGCCCCTCTGCTTCGAGCAGCACCATCACATCAAACAAGTCCCGCGGATGCTGGCGGTCCAGCGCCGCCATCAGCTTGCCGGCGTAGAGATCGTTGAAATCGAGCACCTGCATCTCGGCAAATGCAATCTGTTGCGCCACGGCAGGCCGGACAGACATCCACTGCGCCGGCCGCACCGCACCCCGCAGCACCGGATTGACCTCGATCTTGACCTGCGCACTCGGGCTGCGGACACTCAGCGTATCGCTGAGTCCGAAACTTGCCGTATCACCCAATGCAACATCATATGAGGGCGAGTACCCGGCCACTGCTTCGGCAATGCGTTTCAGCGCCGCATCGATGGCGCGCAGCGAAGGCTCACGATCCGCCACCGGCAGATAGGCCAGATCAATATCGACCGACAGCCGCGGCATGTCGCGGACAAAAAAATTGATGGCCGTGCCGCCCTTCAGCGCAAAGCAGGTCTCCGCCGCCACCGCAGGCAACACGCCAATCAGCAGCCGCACCTGCACCCAATAGGGGCTGTCAGACGGAATCATCGATGTTCTCCGGCAGCGTGATCAGATACTTCGGATGCAGTTTGCCGCCGCGCACGATGACGCGCTTGCCTGCGCCCAGATCGAACTGCCCGGCATCCAGGTGCTTCAACCAGGGCTGATGATTGTGCTCGGCCAGCGCAAAAAACAGACGCTTCACCTTGATGCTGCTGCATTTCGACAGCAACAGTGTCAGGCGCTGTGGACTGAGCGTGCGCAACCCCTGCATGAGCAGATTCGCGTGGCCGACAGTTTCACGCTGCGGCACCTCGTCCAGAAATTCGAGAATCGCCCGCTCGGCAGTGGAATAAGTAATCGGGCTATCGTATTCACCCCAAGCAATCGGCTGCAGCCCCGCAGGCGACTCGCCGTATTCAGGGCTGGCCTCGGCCACATGCGACGGCGGCGCGTTTGACTCGCCCGCGTTGAAGAGTGAATCACGATGCACGACAAAGCGATCCGCCAGCGGCAGTTTGGTGAGCCACGAAGGCAGGCGCGTTGAGGAATACAGATGCACGGTCATCGCACCGCTCATGCGCACGAAATGGCCGTAACCCTGGATCTCCAGCGCGGTCAGCCCGCCCACATGCACCGGCAACGCCAGCAGGTTTTGCAGCGACCCCACGACATGCTGCCATTTGAGCGGGGGACCGGGCCGGCGAAAAACGCCGCGCGCCGGTGACTCCAGCCAGCCGCTGGAAACATAGTGACTGAGCAACTGCCGGTAATAACCGCGCGCATCCAGCCACGCAGCAGTCGCCAGCAAACCCGCCGGCAGCTCAGCCTGCAGGCGGCTCAGCTTGGAGGCATTTGCATCGTTTAATTGGTTTGATTTGTTTGACATATTGTCTTTATGTCCAGTCATACTGGACATTTGACAACGATCTTAAACCACAGTCAAGTTTAATATTTATTGTAAATGTCCAGCCATACTGGACATATTAGCAAAATATCAAACTATGGCGAGCAAGCACTCACAGAGAATATTTATATAACTAATTGATTTAATTATATTTTTATTAATCGCTTGCCGTGCCCTACGCTGACACAGTGCTGGTTTTTCGCTACGCAACGGCCATCTTCGGCCGCAGCGTAAAACCCCGCATCCAAAATCCATTCATAAGCATCATTCACCTTGCGGCTCCTATAAGAGTCAGGATCACGGTTATGCACCACACCAGAACTTGACTCAGGCGCCCCAAGCCGGACTTGTTTTTGTCAAAAAAACAGGGCACTATTTGTGACAAGATGGCAATGAAAAAACAACCACAATCCATTGATTCTAAAGTGTTACATAGAATATATGGCCATAGGGGGGGGTGGGTATTCACCCCCGCACACTTTCTCGACCTCGGCAACCGCACCGCCGTGGCCGCCGCCCTCAAGCGCCACAAGCAAAGCGGCCTCATCCGGCAACTGGCCCGCGGGCTGTATGACTATCCCATCGATCACCCGACCTTCGGCCGCATTCCCCCCTCCGCCGATGCCGTCGCGCGGGCACTGATCAGCCGCCATGCCGTGCGCCTGCAGCCGACCGGCGCCTATGCCGCAAACATCCTGGGTTTGTCCGAACAGGTGCCCACACGCATTGTGTTCCTCACCGACGGCCCCTCGCGCCGGGTGAAGTTCGGCAATCAGGAAATCGCGCTCAAGCAAACCACGCCGCGCAACATGGCCACCGCCGGCCGCAAAAGCGGCGACATCATTCAAGCCCTGCGCCATATCGGCCAGAACAACATCACAGATAAAACACTGGCCATCATCCGCCGCCAACTGACACCCAAAGACCGCGCACAACTGCAAAAAGACCTGCATCACGCACCCGGCTGGGTCGCCGACTACCTGCGGCAACTCGTGGCCTGAAGCATGGACGCCTTTGCCCGCCTGCCCGCCAGCGAACGCCGTCTGGCCTGCATCGCAACCGCAGATGCCAAGCGCCTGCAGGCGGCCAGCGTGGACAAGGATTTCTGGGTGTGCTGGACGCTGCGCGCACTGTTCAGCCTGCCGGGCGTCGGCGACCGCATCACCTTCAAGGGCGGCACCTCGCTCTCCAAGGCGTGGGGGCTGATCGACCGCTTTTCCGAAGACATCGACCTCGTGGTGGACAAGGATGCACTGGGCTTCGGCGGAGACGCCGCACCCGACACAGCCACCGGCAGCAACGAGCGCCGCCGTCGCCTCGATCGATTGATGGCCGCCTGCAAGGCCTGGGTGCAGGGCGATCTGCAATCCGCACTGGGCCGGCACATCACCGAACGTCTCGGCACGGACAGTCACTGGAAGCTCGAAGTGGATCCGGACATGGCCGACGGCCAGTGCCTGCTGTTTCATTATCCAAGCGCGCTTCCGGCTGCGGAAGCCGGTTACGTCCGCCCTGTGGTCAAGATCGAACTCGGCGCGCGCTCTGACGACTGGCCCGCCGAATCGCGCCCGATCACACCGTACATCGCCGAAGCACTGCCGCAGGCCATGACCAACGCGACATTCTCCGTTGCTGCGCTCACCGCCGAACGCACCTTCTGGGAAAAAGCCATGCTGCTGCACGAAGAAACCTTCCGCCCGGCGGACAAGCCGCGCAAGGAACGCATGGCCCGGCACTACTACGACCTGTGGTGCCTGATCACCCGCGGGGTCGCTGACCGTGCGCTGACTGATCGCGAACTGTTCAACCGGGTCGCCGCGCAACGCGAGATTTTTTTCAGGCTGGGCTGGGTCGACTACAGCACCTTGCGCCCCGGCACATTACGACTGACGCCGCCGCCCGAACATCATGAGCACTGGCGCAGGGATTACGACGAAATGGCCATCGCCATGTTTTATAACGAGCGCCCGGCGTTTGACGACATCCTGCGCGTGGCAAGAGAGTTCGAGCAGCGCTTTAACGCCACAGCAGCACCAGCCGCAACCTGAATCCCGCAAGCCCCCGCTACGCCAGCACCACTTCACCCGCCGTGCTCACACTGAGCGGGGCCGAGAGGCGCGGGCTACTCGCCAGATCATCAACGATATTAAACGTGCCGATCTGCGGGCCGGGCAGGTAGACCTCCCATTTGGATTGCAACTCTGCGCCTTCGTCGGCGTCTTCGGAATGAATGGCAATGCTGTTGACCCCGGCGAACTGGCGATCCCCCACCGGGCCCAGCGGCAGACCCGCGCGCTGCAGGAACGCGGTCGCGGCCTCCAGCGCCAAGGCGGCCAAGCCATTGTCGTAACCGCCGCCGACGTCGCAGTGGTTGCCGAGCATGGGGATCGTGGTCACGATCGCAGCTTGTGCCGAGCAATCCACCGCCTTGAACAACTGGCGGTATTCATCCTGGGCGCGAAGGTTGACGATGTGGCCGCCGTTGGCGGCGAAGGCAATATTGGATTTAACACCTGTAGCCACCGGATCAAAGTTGACGCCCGCCGACACCGCGACCTCGATCTTCTTTTTACGCCGGCCCTCGCGCACCGCGAGGCCCTTGTCATGCAGCAGCTGCGTAAAGATCGCCGCCGATGCGATACCGCGGCTGAACGACGTCAGCACTGCACTCAGCGAACCCTGAGGGTTTTCTTGGAGCCACGCCGATGCCTGCGCCGCGAAATCCTTGTAGGCCGCATTGGCGGTCTTGCGCACCTGCGCCGTCACCCGCGAGCTCTCCCACGACGACGCCTTCAGCGTGCCCTTGGTGCCGGGCCCGGCGAAATAGCCGCCGCCCAGGTTCGGGTTGTCCGCGAGACCGGGCTCAAACTGACACCACAACTGGCGCACATTGGTGGTCTGGAAATTACCCGCGTTGTTTGCATCATTGTTGGTGCCGTCAAACGCGGCGAAGTAAACAAAGCAGTTGTCGGTGGACACCGTGCCCGGCCTGGCCTCGGCGACGATCTTCTCCACCTGCTTCTGCTGCGTAGCTAGCACCCAGGGCCGGTTGTCGGCGTGCTCGTTGTGGATCTCGAGCTTACGTGGCGGGATGAGTTTTTTGCGGCTGGACTTGCGGGACTTCTTGCTGACCGGCTTGGCGCGAGGTGCCGAGGCTTTCTTGCGGCGTTTTGATTTTGATTTTTTGGCGCGTGACATCGTGACTCGTTGGGTGTGCCGTTCTACCAGTGTAGTAGGTGAGTGAGTTGTAGCCAGTTAAGTGCGCCACGCACTTCTAATTTTTTCAGCAAAATCTACGTCTGCGACTCGCCCACTCCGACTCAGCTTCTTCTTCGCACCATATCCCAGCTGCTTCGAAAAAATGTGCAGTCGTTTCCGCCGCAACTTTGGCAGTTCAAGATACACAAACATGCCTCCCCGCTTGCCGCTGCGCCATTTCTTTGTGTTGATCACGTTACCTGGCGGGGACACAAATACGTTACCTGCGCCTTCATCGATAATCTGAATGACTGATTGGCCACGCCTGAAGGCGCCATTGCCACCCCAATGAAAAGTATCGATTTCGTGCGTAGCGCGATGCTTGCGTCTAGCGCGAGCCACCTTCTCACCCGCTATTTGTGCTGATTCAGAACCAGAAGGCCATTCACGGACTATCAATTTGGCTAGCCGCAATTCACTCAGCACGGCCCGTGCCGAACGCTTTGCGCTCGTCCGCCGTTTCTTCCCTTGCATTTGCGGACGTCTATATAAACCACCCAAGCGCCGCAACTCTTCAATTCCCAGCTCATTCAGGCACAACGAGCGAACATATTCCTTAGCCGCCTTCACTGATCCGCGATCAGTCGTTACCAACACCGCTTCAAGCAAAGTATTGGCAGAATGGTTCGATGCGTTTGCGGATCCAATGTAAGCGCGGCTCCCCAGCACCAGCAACTTGGCATGCAGGTTCTCCACACTGAACACTCGAACACCGCGCTTCCACAAAAGAATCAAGTCCGCTGGACAGGTTCTACCGCCAGACACAGACGCCTCACTCGCATCCACCACAAGCCGGCTTCCGGCGCGCAGCGGCAATAGCCGACTCGCCCCTTCGCTGAAATAAGCCACTGCACACATCGCAGGTTGCTGCGTTTTCTTGGCAGCCGCAGTAAGCGACGGTCATACGTTCTCGGTAATCAGCGTAGTTGTCATATCAGAAATAAAAAATGAAGAACTGGGGCGCTATTGCTCACGATTTTGTTTTTTGTGCGCGCCATCTTAAACGGGGTGAGTGGGATGACGGCTTAACCCATTGGGAAATAAAATATAAGTAATTGATTTTTATTATATATTTTATATGTCCGCCGCACGTGCATTATACGTCCCGCTGCGGTTTCTTAAACACCTCACCGTGGTGCCAGTCGAGGAAATTCTTGTCCGGATAAAAGCCTGCACTCTGCGGCAACACGATGCCAGCGCCATGAAAACTCATCAGTCGTGCGCGCACCTCATCGCTTCCTGTCACGTGCTGGCTAACGACCAAGGTGTAGTCACCCGGCAGCACGGTAAAAACACCAAGGTCAAACAGCTTGTGGTGCAGCGAACACAGGGAGAGTCCGTTAGGCTCAATGTCAGGCCCGCGGGCCTGCACCCATCGAATGTGCGCAGCCTCCAAGCCGACGATCTGGCCTGCGAGCCGCAAATCATGGCGGCATACACAGCAGCGATACTCATAGGCCAACAGCACACGTGGACGGAACGATGGATCACGGCGGGGGCGCTCTGCCCCTGCCGCTGCACCAGCCTCTACACCTTCTAGGCCTACGGCAGCCAACACATCGGCCTGCAGTGACTCTGGAAAATGCGATGCGACAATCCGCTGGGCGACGACGGCAATCCACTCTGGATGGGCCTGAAAAGCGGCAAGCACTTCTTCTGAAAACGCCCCTGACAAGGTGCGCGCTTCGGCAAGCGTCGGACTGGCGCCCGGTGGTCGACTCAACAGCGCTTTCGGCCCATTCAGCACCCATACGCCGTCAGTGCGCAAATGCCAGAATGGATAGTGCCGTGTTGCCGCCGCGCTACTCGGCCCAAACTGCTGCAGTAACCCCTGCAGCTCTTCCTCGATATCGGCAAACTGTGCACTCGTTTCACCGCGAAACAGCCGCCCCAACATCAACAGCACCAGCAGCGGCTTATGCACTGCACGTCTGTCACCCTGGCTCCAAACGCGAATGCTCTCAAAGCGTGCAATCAGCGCAGATTCGGTCAGCATTACTGCTCCGCCCAATACGCGGCTTTGTCCGGAAATATCCAGCGTACGCCACCACGCGGATCGGATGTATCACCGGCATATCGCGGGATCAGGTGCATGTGCACGTGCATCACGGTCTGCCCTGCGGCTACGCCATTGTTTAGACCAATGTTGTAGCCGTCTGGCGCATGCTGCTTATCCAGGTCCGCCTTCGCCTCGTCCAGTAATCCGAGCATGGCCTGGCGCTCTTCCGCCGTACAGTCGAAGAATGAAGCGACGTGCCTACGGGGGATGATGAGCGTATGCCCTTTAGTCAGCGGATAGCCGTCGCGCTTCGCGAGTGCAAGCGGGTGCTCTGCGATGATATCCGCGGCAGCAATGCTGCAAAATACACAAGACTCACTCGCTACTGTCATCATTAATGGCCTTCGGTCGGGCAGTAGATTAATGCCCAGGTGCAAACACTATATCCGGCACCACGACTTCCCACTGATCACTTCTAGCGCGCGCAGCATATTCTGGTTTTGCGTCCTCCTTTTGACGCTGAATAATCGCAGCCACCTTCACAGAAACACACACCATATCCTTGGGTGGACTAAATGACTTAGACAACCGACCGACCGTAGTACCCAGCTTGTCTACAAGCTCCCATCGGTCCTGGCTTTGTCGCAGATCAATCGCATCACCAGCATTCAATTCTTCGATTGCCTTGTGTACCTTATGCTTCGCAACGAAATCGCCAGCAAACCCAAGATTCACTTCGCTAAGTTCCAATCGACGATAGCGCCGCTTCAATTCAGGAATGGGTTCCGGCAACTGCGTTGGAGAACGACGCAGGATGCACGCACTCGCCGGCAAGGCATCCAGCAATGCGTGCGGCGCGTCAAACTTCGCCAGCGTCAACGTTTTTCTGGCACGTGTCATTGCAACGTAGTAAAGCCGCCTCGCTGCATCGGCATCCTCGCCTTTGCCTCTCTTTTCCCAAGCGCCGTCCAGCACCACCACATGATCAAATTCCACGCCTTTGGCCCGATGCCCGGTTAACAACATCAGCCCCGACTGCCTGCGGCGCACTTCGCGGCCCCATTCAACCAACCACTCAATAAAATGATTTTTTGGAAGTTCCGCGCCACTGGTCTCCAGCTCATACTCATTGACCGCCTCCCGCAGCAACGCCCACCACGGCCCAGCGGATCTTTGATCAAGCCAATGCCGAATAGCCGCAGCATCCACAACACCCCCTCGCTCCTCATGCAACCACCCGATCAAGGCTTGCGTCTCGCGTAATCGCCAGAACTGCGGTGGCCTTTCATCGGCCATCTGTACTGGGATGTGATTGACCTCGCAATAGCTGCGGATCGGCTCCAGAAATCTCCATTCGCGCGAGATGACTGCCGCACGAGACCAATCCCAGTCGGGAACAAGTCCAGCCAAGCGCCGCAACTCCATCATGACAGCCATGGCCTGCGTTGCCGGATCGCTGCCGGAAGGCAATATCTGCACCCGTCCCTTACTCACCGGGTCAATGCTTTCCCAATCGCCACCTGGAGGCGCTTTGGCACGCGCGCGATTGATGCGAATCGGATGCTCGGCCTTCATCCGGTTGGACGCACGATCAATCACCAGATTGGCCGCCTCGATAATGTGAGCGGGAGATCGGTAGTTTTCGGTCAGATATTCCGGTTTCGCCTTGTAATCAGCCTCGAAACGGCGAATAAATTCAACTGAAGCCCCAGCAAACGCATAAAGATTCTGATCGTCGTCACCAACAGCAAAAAGACTCAACTTGCCGTCCTCGTCCTGGAGCGTGCGACCGGCTAACGCAGATATCAACTCGTATTGCTCGGGGCCGACATCTTGATACTCGTCGACCAATATCCAGCGAAATCCTGCCAGCAGCCGCTCTCTCTGCTCGTCAGCCTCTTCTGGTGGCAAGCCTTCGCCCTTCAACAAGGCAACGGCGTCCTGCAGCACCGTTTTGAAAATGTCTTCGTTTACCTGCACAGCCCGATCACGGAAACTGACCCCGACAAGCCGCATGGCCAGCGCGTGGCAAGTCATGACGGTGACGCCACGCGCATCATCCCCAATCAGACTTTTAAGACGCGTTCGAATTTCCATCGCAGCATGGCGGTTATAGGCAAGCGCAAGTATCCCGCGAGAATTTTCGCGTCGAACTCTCACCAAATAGGCAATGCGATGTACAAGCACACGGGTTTTACCGGAACCCGGACCCGCCAGCACCAGCACATTGGTCTGCTCCCGATCATCCGTCACGATTCTCTGCTGCACCGGATTGCCGAGCGATTCCACGATCCCCTGCCAGGAGGCCGGCGTTGTTTGCCGCGACAGATCTTTTTCCCGTCCAGGCAACCAGCTCTCAAGGAACCGCTCACGTGGCAGCGTGAAATAGTCGAGTGTCAGTTTCAACGCTTCAGCCATGGCCTTCAGACCGCGCTGGACATACTCGGCCATGACATGAATCTGGAGGACTTGCTCGTCGTAATGGAGAAGCAATGGCGCGAAATCGGACTTACCGAAATTGCGCTTTTCCTGGGCCAAACGAATCGTCATCGCAGGCCGGAAAACCGCAAGCCCCTTGTTCAGGCGGATGACTTCCTGCTCATGCAGCCATAACAGCGCGCGATCCAGCAGCTTGGACGGGTCCTGTACTTCTGCCCTAATTTCCAGGTCTTCCTTAAGCGCCGAATTCAATTTACCCAACGTGGTTTCCGCCAGACAGTCGGCGCCGCGAGACCCTGGCGGCAGACAAGCAAGCAAATGCGCCAACAACCGACCTGCTGCAGCACGCCGCAACCGGGCCGTTTTCTCCAGCGCCGGCCACGTTCTCTGCAACTTGACTTGAACCGACTCCGCATCCAGTCGCCGCAAAGCTACGCTACCGACTCCACTTTCCTCATTCCGGCCATCCGACGACAACCCTCTGACAATGCGCCAGAGTTTTTCCGGCAACGCTGCCTGATACCCCAGATCCTTCAAACGCTGTGTCGCGTGCCGCAGGTGTAGAACCTCGGCCTCACCGCGGTCCAGGTCCGGCGCAGACTGTCGCAGCTCATCAATCAATGCGGATTCCAAAGAAGCCGATTCTTCGAGCCGCTTCAGGGAAGATCGCTCAACCGCCACATGGACAAAAGCAGTCAGCGCAGTATCGTTACTGGCTATTCCCAGTCGCTCCAGATCGTAAAGGGCAGCACGCACCTTTTCAGGGCTTAGCCCAGACACCCCCATCAGCTCGTCAGTCGATATCCCCTCGTCAGAGTCTGCTGAGATGAGCGTCTCCACTAACGACAACAACTGACGCCGATAGCCATCAACCATCGGCTCTTTGGCCAGTTTTTCTCGAGCCTCATCAACCGAACGTATTCGCAGCGACGAAGGAAATACTTGAACCTGATTTTCCTCTCGCGTAAGCAACGTCGACTCTTCCAGCCAGGCAATACCGGTGCGCACCCGGGTGTCATCGGTAGCGGAATCCCGTGCAATGTGCCCAGCATCATCCTCAGCCAGAATCTCGCCCGCCGTGGCTACCACCTCCCCGCCCAGTCGCTTTTTCCGATCCAGGCTTCTGAGCGACTTCAGCATTACCTGAATTTCGCGTTGCGTCAGCCTCGACCGCGCCGACATTCCAAATTGGCGTTCGACGTCCTCAGGGGTATAAAACAGGACGCACCGCGCCGTCTCCTGGTCACGCCCAGCCCGCCCGGCCTCCTGCAAATAGTTTTCCAGCGATCCGGGAATATCGGCATGGATCACCACTCGTACATCCGGCTTGTCGATCCCCATACCAAACGCATTGGTAGCCACAATCACACGCAGATCACCCCGAATGAATCGTTGCTGCACACTTTTCTTAGTTTCCGGTTGCAGCCCGGCATGAAAATGATCTGCAGCAATACCCTTTTCACGCAAAAATTCCGCGACCTCCTCGGTGCGCCGACGCGAGGCGCAGTAAATGATCGCGCCACCAGCCGTATCCGGTGAAAGGTCAGCAAGCAGAACCTGATGAATATGCGCCCACTTCTCGGCCGGCGTGGTCTGAACCACAGCGAATTCAAGATTGGTCCGATTCGCACCGCCGTCAAAGGACTTCAGCTCGATGCCTAACTCTTTCCGGAAGTGCCCCAAGATGTCCGCCACGACATCCGGCTTGGCGGTTGCAGTCAGGCACAGCACCGGCGGCACTACGCCATCCCTAGCCTTCTCTCTAATGAAACGCCCGACATAACGGTAATCCGGCCGGAAATCATGCCCCCACTTGGAGATGCAATGGGCCTCGTCAAGCACCCAGGCACCGATCTCCCGCTGCGCGAGCACCTTGCGCAAAGCGCGATTACGCAGCTGCTCCGGCGAAACAATCAGAATCCCCACATCCCCCAGCCGTACCCGGTCCAGCACGTCTGCGCGCTCCGGCATGGAGAGCAAGCCATTGATCGCTGAGCAAGACGAAATGCCGCGCGCCTCCAACCCCGCCACTTGATCGGCCATCAACGCCACCAACGGCGAAATCACCACAGTCAATGCACCAGTCTTGTCGTAACGAGACAGCGCGGGGATTTGATAACACAAAGACTTGCCGGTACCGGTTGGAAGTATCCCCAATACATGCTCGCCGCCCATGGCAGCCTCAACAATGGCCTGCTGCAAGGGGCGCCCGTCATCGCCAGCGGGTACGGGCCGAAACTCGCTGAAACCAAACCATCGATTAAGTTCCTTCCGGGCATCATGACGATCCCGGCACCAGTTGCAGCCTGGATCAGCGCAAGCAGTATCCCGCAAGCGCTTCACCAATGCCCCTGCTTCCGGAAACTGATGACGCACCCAAGGCGGCATCACGGAATTGCTGCCTGATACCGAAAGCCAAGCCAGCGCGTAAGCAAGCGCCCATCCATACTTATCCGCATGAGTACTAGCCTCTCGGCTATGGGTCAGACAGGCGCGGCCCGACAACAGCCTCTCAATAGTGTTGGCGCCGACCGAAAATTGACCAGTTTTTGAGGGTTGTGCCGACTGAAAATTGACCAGGGTGTTCAATCGCCTGCTTAACTTTTAAGCAGGGAGACGGGGTGATCACCATGGACATG